>Ga0209184_1000085_pt1 | contig 120479 bp, 115 predicted proteins | sample EN8Hudsemesocosm_2_FD_184627 | JGI IMG/M metagenome (GOLD analysis project Ga0209184, IMG submission 184627) | Methane-oxidizing microbial communities from mesocosms in the Hudson Canyon - EN8C Hudson Canyon (SPAdes) (version 2) | ecosystem: Environmental > Aquatic > Marine > Cold seeps... | reverse complement strand
TCTCTTTCCGGTGGTAACGACGAAAGAACCGTTAGCAGCTAATCTGCCTTCTTTTCGCTCAAGGGCGTGCTCAACAAGTAGTGCTGAACTTAGATCTATATAAGTGTTACTCACTTCGACCTCACTAGGGGGTTAGGTTTGACCTCTGCTTTGGTAAAGCATGGTCTCTCAAAATTTGGGGCGCTATTATGCCAAATTACTGTACAAAAAACGACTATATTTAATTTTTGTCACTTTTTTTCACATTCGAAAAAAAACAATCTGCTTTGTAATATTTCAAACACGATTTTGTTCGAAATATTATAACACTATCCTTTAATGCGAAGAACCTAAACGAAATAGTTCAACAATGTCCGCACGGTCAAATTCGTAATGCTTGCGACAAAATTGACAATCTACCGCAATAGTGGCGCTATTTTCTAATATTTCAAGCGCTTCGTCTTCGCCTAAAGTCTCAATTGAGGACAAAGTACGCTCCCGAGAACAGGAACACTCAAATTTAACCGATTCTTTATCAAAAGATAACACGCTCTCTTCATGAAAAAGCCGAAGCAATAATGTTTCATTGTCCGTTTCCATGAATTCATCAATTTTTAACGTTTTCGCAAATTGAGCAATTCGATTCCAGGCATCTTGATCTTCTATATTTTTGTAATCTGGAAGCTTCTGTAGCATAAGACCAAAACAACCCTTTTCGTTCGCCTCTAGCATCAAAAAGGTGTCTAACTGCTCTGAAAGTTCAAAGTAGTGCGCTAGACAGTCTGCCAAATGCTCCCGCTCTAAGGGCACAACCCCTTGGTAACGATTGCCTTTGTCTGGGTCAATGGTAATTGCCAGCTGGGCATTCCCTAACAACTCTTTTAATGACGCGTCAGGATTTACTTCGCCTTCCCAGTCTACTAGACCCCGAAAGGTACGCCGATTCGTTGCTTCGGACATAAGCAAGCTTACGGGTCCTTCTCCGCGAGCATGGATAGATAGTCGTCCGTCAAACTTTAATGTACCGGTCATCAGCACTGACGCGGCAATAGCCTGCCCAAGCAAAGACCTGAGGCTTGCTGGGTAATCAAGATCTTTAGTCGCTTCCTGATAACTATCGCTCAAGCGAACCCATTCGCCACGAATATGAAGTTCTTCTAGAAGAAAGCGCTGAAAAGTATCCCCTTCAATCATAATATTTACCAATGGTTGATTCGTTAATGCTAGATTCGATATAAGGAAAAAACACTTATTCCGAATTAATGTTTTTGAATTGATGAATGAGTCTTCTATCTCGTTTATTAGGTTTCCCTGCCGGGAAAGTTTGATCACCCATCATATGTTTTCGCTCTAGAAGCACTTTTTCACGCTTAGAGATACTCTCTTCTGTTTCTTCATATAAGGCCTGTGCAAGCGTTGCATTTCTGCGCTGGCCGCTAATACTTTTAACGACTATCGTTTTTTCGATAAACCCTATACGAAGGTTTAATTCAGCCCCGACTTCCACGACTTTACTCGGTTTACAACGCTGCTGGTTAACATGCACTTTACCCCCATCTACCGCGTCCTTTGCAAGACTGCGCGTTTTATAAAATCTCGCCGCCCAAAGCCATTTATCTAATCTAACTTTTAGATCTTCGGTCATGCTAATTTCTTCTCTAAGTTAACAAGTCCATAAAGTCATGCACTAAATGAAATTCGCATTCAGTTCGAGGTATTTTCTGGCTATCGGGCTGGGCAATAGAGTAAAGGTGTTTTATACCAAACTCCTTTGCCGAGCGCAGCACCGCATCATTATCATCAAAAAAGATTGTTCGGCTAGCATCAAAAGGTCGCTTATTGTTTAACGCTGCCCAAAAGTCCGAAGATTCTTTGGGGATATTATAATCATGCGAACAAATAATTTCATCGAAGTACACACCTAAGTCTGTCAATTCGAGCTTTAGCTTAACACTATCTCGGTGCGCATTAGTCACAATCGCAACCTCTAAATCTTTCGCATGAATTTCATTTAGAAATGCCTTCACGCCGGGGCGATAAGCAATGCGCGAACTAACTTCCCGCTTCAGTGCAACAATGTCGACGTCAAGTTCAGCAGACCAAAAATCAAGACAATACCAATTTAACGAGCCTTGATGACTGTCATACATAGCGTGCAAACGATTTTTGGTTTCTTCCGGTGAAGTATTTTTTAGCTCCGTATAGCGCTTTGGCAAGTGCTCCAACCAAAAATAGTTGTCAAAATGAAGATCTAATAAAGTCCCATCCATATCAAAAAACACTGTGTCTATTTGGTTCCAGTCAAGCATGAATCAATTTATACTCTTTTTAAGCCGATACGACGATAGGCGTATATTTTAACGCCCCCACTCTATTCATACAATATTCATATAAGCCAAAATTTATCAAAAGGAAAAATACTTATGCCTGAGTTAGCGCATCTTATTTCACCGCTAAAAGACATTATTATTGATGCGGGTGCCGCTATTTTAGAGGTGTATCACTCAGACGCCCCAATTGAGGTGGAAAATAAATCAGATAATTCTCCCGTAACAAAAGCAGATCACGCAGCTCATATCATTATTGATAAAGGTTTAAGTGCGCTCGATACCTTATACCCCGTTTTATCTGAAGAAGGCGGCATGGCATCTTTTGAGGAACGCGGTGCATGGCAACGCTTTTGGTTAGTTGATCCTTTGGATGGCACCAAGGAATTTATCAATAAAAATGACGAATTTACCGTTAACATCGCATTGATTGATGGCGCTGAAGCAATACTCGGGATGGTATATGTACCCGTCACTGGCGTCTTGTATTATGGCGCTAAAGACCTAGGCGCGTGGAAAGAAGTAAACGGTGAGAAAAAACAAATTCAGGCAAAGCCTATTAAGCTAAACCAAAATTTAACCGTTGTGGGTAGTCGCCGACATGGCGCAGAAGCACTGGAAGCAATGCTCAAAACCATCGAGTCTAAATTCAAATCAATTAACTTAGTCAGTATGGGCAGCTCATTAAAAATTTGTGCCATTGCTGAAGGGACTGCTGACTGGTATCCACGTTTAGCGCTCACCAGCGAATGGGATACAGCTGCGGCTCACGCGGTATTAAGTGCTGCGGGTGGAAAGATATTGGATGCTGGCTTAACGCCACTGGAATACAACCAGAAAGAGTCAATTCTAAACCCATTTTTTCATGCCGTAGGGGATCGTGATTTTGACTGGAACAGCTTAATAGACAAGACTTAAACTGAAAAACTTTGCACCATTTCTCGCAATTTGTCTAAACCAAAATAAAGCGAGAAATGGCATAATTACAGTATACTTAGATATATATTCCTAACTAAGATCTAATCCAATTAATTAGACTCTTCTGACTGTTTCACTACCGTTGTGACTTTCCGACCATTCATTGTGCAACCTAAGCATCGCACAAACGTTGTTTCAAAAGGGCTGCCTACTAGCTGATCAAATGATTCGCCAATATTCCCACCTAAAGCTGAAAAAGGAGAAGAAATAATAAATACTGCGGCACCTAAAATAGTTACTCCGATCATAACAGGTCGAACAAAAATAGCATCCCCTGTCATAGCAAGGGGTGATGGCACCTCATCAACAGTATTAGTCCAACCAGTTGATGGCACAACCAATACCAAAGCAAGTAATAATGTTTTACAAAAATTAATTAATGTTGAGTGCATTTCTTCCATTCTCCTGTGTGCGTATTGATAAATACGCTGTTACCAAAATTTTTAAAAAAGAGTACTTTTGTACCTTAAACTATAGCGCTTATATCAGTGCTGTCGAATTCTATGTCTGACATTGCGAACAATATACACTAGACCTGTTATTTTGCCTGATTTCCTGCAACGTTTCTTTACATACATTACAAGATTCACCTGCACGCCCATAAACGTTTAATTGCTGTTTAAAATAGCCAGGCTTACCGTCACTACCCACAAAATCTTTTAATGTTGTACCTCCTTGCACAATCGCCTCACTTAATACCTGTTTAATACAGTCTACAAGTACGTTCATATTTTTTAGCGAAACTTTACTCACCGCTCTCGATGGGTGAATACCCGCTGAGAACAAGGCCTCATTCGCATAAATATTCCCCACACCGACTACTAACTTGCCATTCATAATAAACTGTTTAATGGTGGTTTTTTTACCTTTTGCCTTAATATGTAGGTAATTCCCTGTAAATAGCTCCGTCAGTGGCTCTACGCCCAAACCTTGAATGAGCTTATGCTCCGACCATTCATCTGCCCACAATACACACCCAAAACGTCTAGGATCATTAAATCGAATAATTTTTCCTGAATTGATGATCAAATCGACATGATCATGCTTTTGAACAGGCATATCAGACTCAACCACTCTTAAATTTCCCGACATACCTAAATGAATAAGCACTGCACCTATTTCAAAGTGCACAATAATGTACTTGCCACGGCGCGTAACTTTTTGAACTTTTTGATGCTGTAGGTGATGGACCTGTTCTGACACCGGCCACCTTAGCGCCCCATTCCTCACAGTAACAGACTCAATCACATATTCAGTTAAATAAGGTTCAATGCCTTTGAGTGTTGTTTCAACTTCGGGTAGTTCTGGCACAAAAAATCCTTTATGTTGACATGAATTTTAATTTTCTAAACATATTGAAAGGCAATTCGACATGACGAAACCTATTCTTCGCCACGATTATAAAGTGTTTTACCCTATCATCACACGCTGGATGGACAACGATATTTATGGTCATATTAATAATGTGACGTATTATTCTTATTTTGACTCTGCCGTGAATCAATATTTAATTGAAGAAGCCAATTTAGATATTCAACACGCCAACATCGTCGGATATGTCGTCAGCTCTAGCTGCCAATATCGCAGCCCCATTGCCTACCCTGATAAAATATCTGTCGGCATTCGAGTCAACAAACTAGGCAATAGTTCGGTCAATTATGGTGTCAGTATTTTTAAAGATGAGGCAAACGAGGCTGCTGCATTTGGTGAGTTCACCCATGTATTTGTAAACCGAGCAAGCAGTCAATCTACTGATATTCCAACCCACATTCGTAATACACTTAAACTGTTACAATTTTAATGAAATAGCTTAAAATTCCACACTACTTCACTCGCTTACCACTAAAGATGCTAACTCAAACACAAATCGCTATTCCATCATGCTTATAGTTAAGGTATAACGACGACATGAAAACTCCTAAAAGAATACAACCCCTAGTAGAAGACGGTCTAGTTGACGAAGTCATAAGCCGTTTAATGAGCGGAAAAGAAGCTGACGTCTATATTGTACGTACCGGTACAGAGATTCGCTGTGCAAAAGTATACAAAGAGGCTGCAAAGCGCAGTTTCAAGAAAGCCGTTCAATATCAAGAAGGCCGTAAAGTCCGTAATACTCGACGTGCTCGCGCCATGGAAAAAGGCTCAAAGTTTGGCCGTAAACAACAGGAAGAGACCTGGCAAAATGCTGAAGTCGATGCGCTTTATAAGTTAGCCGCTGCCGGCGTTCGTGTTCCGAAGCCTTTCGGTTGCTTTGATGGCGTGTTATTAATGGAGCTGGTTACCGACGACGCTGGCGACGTAGCCCCTCGATTGAACGATGTATCCATGTCTGAAGAACAAGCCATCGAAGATCACACCATCATGATGCAGTATGTGATGCGCATGTTATGTGTTGGCCTTATTCACGGAGATTTATCCGAATTTAATGTGCTCGTTGACGAATATGGGCCCGTTATTATTGACTTACCACAAGCCGTCGACGCTGCGGCAAATAATCATGCAGAGTCGATGTTAGCCCGTGACGTTAATAATATGACGACGTATTATTCACAATTTGCGCCTGAGCTAAGCAAAACAAAATACGCAAAAGAATTGTGGGCATTATTTGAAGAAGGCACCTTAAACCCTGACATTGAATTAACCGGACAATTTGAAGAAAGCGGTGAAGACGCTGATGTTGATTCTGTGATTAATGAAATTAAAGCAGCTTGGGAAGAAGAACAGGCTCGCCAAGAACGAATTCGTGATGCAGATGAGCCAGAATAACAAGTATTTCTCTCATACAAAAAGTATAAAAAGCTGAGTAGGTGTATTTTCACCCTCTCAATTTTTTATACGCCTTTGCTTAACTATTCAATCCTAAGATTATCGCTAGGACTCAATCCTTTGCAATTGAAAGTCTTCTGATGCAAACGGATTTGTAAAAACAGAACTCTTACCCTGAGCAATTGCTTCAGGGTGACGAATTTCCATGACACAACGAATAAGTTTTTCATGTTGCTTGGCAACATCCACCATTATTAAATATTGCCCTGCTGAAATGTGATCATGAAATCGATTGATTTTATAATGCTCCTGAGAGATTCCTCCAATAAAGCCAGCCCATGAGCCAAAAAGTACACAAAAGAATGAAATGGCAAGCCAGACATTCAGCGTAAACGCTTCAACATAAGCTAAGGGCATCGTAAACAGAACGCCTAACACCCCACCAGCAATAAGCCCTCTTTCTACAAAACGTACGACATCTGTGCGCTGGATAAGTGACGCTGAATGTAAATGATGAGAATAAAGCCCTGCTTCATCTTTACTAATGATATGAAAATTCCAGTCGGTAACTCCTTTTTCATGCAAGTCATTAGAAACTTGTTCAACACTTTCAACCGATGGACTTAAATAATATAAACGTTTCATATGACACCCCGAATACTAATTTGAAAATAATCAAAAACGGATTGTTTAATACATTTAAAGATAAATTCGATACTCTAAGTATACGCCTTACCCTGAAAAAAGTGATTCGGTTAATAGACCACTTTGTACTATCCAAAATGTGATTAGAACATAGTGTAGTAATGCATAAGTACACATTGACTATACTCATAGCATCTATATCGAAAAGGTAAGCTCATGAGCCTTCAGCAGTTAAAAAACGATATCGACCAACACTACTGTACAAACGAAGACACACTTATCTCTGCGTTGAGAACGGCTATACCTCGCACACAAAAAGAGATACAAAGTATCACCAGCTTCGCAAAAGAAATAAGCCTGCAAGCACTGCAACAACAAAATACTGGGGATAATTTACAAGCCTTACTTCAAGAGTATCAACTCTCCTCAGATGAAGGCTTAGCGCTTATGGCTCTGACAGAAGCTCTGCTTCGAATCCCCGACCAATCGGTCGCATCACGCTTGATTGCCGATCGGACTCGTCCTTTAAACTGGCAAGGTCACCTTCATAGCAATAGTCCTTTTATGGTGAATACCTCAACCTTGATGCTCATGTTGACCGGTAAAATGCTAATCAGCAGCCCTGAATGCCATAAAGAAAGTAATACCCACCGTTTGCTCCGCAGAATATCTCAACCCCTTATTCATGCTGCAATGAAAAAAGTCATCGCTAAAATTTCAGAGCAATTTGTGTTTAGCGAAACGATTAAAGAAGCACTCACAAAAATAACGCAATGTGACACCGCATGTGATTACTTCTCTCTAGACATGTTGGGTGAGTCTGCACTTAGTCAAATTGATGCGAATAATTTTTATCAAAAATATCACGTAGCATTAGCTGAAATTAATCGCCATCAATTACAAAGAAAAGTTTCTATCTCGATCAAGCTATCGGCACTTCATCCTCGTTATGAATATCGGCATAAATCCGACTGTGTTAAGGCATTAATCCAAACACTCACTCCCTTAATGAAAAAAGCTAATGAGCATAATATTGACCTGACGATCGATGCTGAAGAAGCGGACCGTCAAACACTGGGTCTTAATGTGTTTCATGGGCTTTTTACACTACCGTCTTGTGGAAAAAGCACTCACATAGGGCTCGCAGTACAAGCTTACAGCTCTCGCGCATTACCCATTCTCAAATACTTGAAACATCTCGCTGAATGCAGTGGCCGAAAAATATCAGTGCGCTTAGTCAAAGGTGCTTATTGGGATAGTGAAATAAAACAGGCTCAAGTAGATGGTTTAGCGTATTACCCGGTATTCACCCAAAAACATCATACCGAGCTATCTTATCTTGCCTGCGCCGATTTCATGCTCAACAACAGGCATTGTTTTTATCCTCAATTTGCCACCCACAATGCGGTGACTATTTGCGATATTTTAAACCAGGCAGAACCGGATAGTTCCTATGAATTTCAACGTCTTCATGGCATGGGAGAACAGATATATAACGCATTCAGGGGTCACTACCCAAATCTAAAAGTTAGAGTTTATGGCCCTGTTGGCCAGCATAAGGAACTACTGCCCTATTTGGTAAGACGTGTATTGGAGAATGGTGCTAATAATGCGTTTCTAAAACAACTACTTGAGCCTAATGCACAGATTGATCAACTCTGCCAACATCCTGTATTGATCAAAAAAGAGAATCAAGATCTGCTGCTTCCCGAAGAAATTTATTTATCCATCCGCCGTAATTCTCAAGGCATCAACCTAGCGAATGAGGCCAAACAAGATCAACTAAGAACCAAGCTAGAGACACTTAAAGCTCATATTTGGCAAAGCCATAATGTACAGCCCTCACAAAATAATCTAATTGATATTTTTAGTCCTTACGATGGTCACTTGGTGGGAACCTGCCACATAATTGGTAATATGAGGGCCCTTGAACAGCTTGACGAAGCACATACCTACTTTACGACTTGGCGCAAAGTCAAAGCAAGTGAACGCTCAGGCTTACTCTTGAACTATGCAAAATTACTGCAAGATCATCAGGTTGAGCTTGTATCGTTATTAATAAGAGAATCGGGAAAAACCATACCTGATGCACTGAACGAAGTACGTGAAACCATCGACTTTGCCTATTATTACGCACAAAACGGACTGTCATTATTTGCTGAATCAATCACCCTACCAAGCGTAACAGGAGAACAAAATACGTTAGAACTTAGGGGACGAGGCGTCTTTTTATGTATTAGCCCTTGGAACTTTCCGCTCGCTATTTTTAGTGGCCAAATATGCGCCGCACTCATGGCAGGTAATACAGTCATAGCAAAACCAGCAGAACAAAGCGCTTTGATTGCACGCTTTGCTATCGATTTACTCCATCAAGCTGGCCTTCCCAAACAGGCCTTACATTTTACGCCTGGTAAAGGTAGACAGATAGGACCTGAACTCTGCGTACGCTCTAAACTCGCAGGCGTTGCTTTTACCGGGTCGACTCAAACGGCACACAGCATCTCTCAAACCCTCACACAGAGAACCCATAACATCATCCCTTTTATTGCTGAAACAGGTGGGCAAAATGTGATGATTGTCGATAGCTCTGCTTTACCTGAACAGGTCGTAAAAGATGTCATTCAATCTGCATTTTATTCTGCAGGACAACGCTGCTCAGCACTCAGGGTGCTTTACTTACAGCAGGATACTGCTCACACGATTATCTCTTTATTGAAAGGCGCTATGGCAGAACTATCCTTTGGCGACCCTGATAGCCTAGATACTGATATCGGCCCAGTGATATCCACTCAGGCTAAGCAAAAGCTTGAACAACATATAGATGAGATGAAAAGTCACCACAAACTCATTTTTGCCTGCGAATTAAACCCTGAAACAAATACAAAAAATCTTGTACCTCCACATGTTTTTGAAATTAATCGTATTGGCGATTTAGAAGAAGAACACTTTGGCCCAGTGCTTCACGTGATTACTTATGACCATAAAAATACGAAACACATCATTGAAGAGATTAATCAATGTGGTTACGGTTTAACTTGCGGCATTCATAGCCGAAACGAAGTGTGGGCAAAATACATTGCAGACGAGTTGAATATTGGAAATATTTATATCAACCGTAATATGGTTGGCGCGATAGTCGGGTCTCAACCTTTTGGTGGACAAGGTCTATCAGGTACTGGCCCTAAAGCGGGAGGACCTCATTATTTGCAACGATTTACAACCGAAACCTGCATAAGTAATAACATTGCGGCAATTGGAGGAAACATAGAATTAATTACTAAATAGTTTCAGTATATTTCGAACTACTATTTGCACTTTCCCAATTAACTACTGCACTACTTTTGCAAGTAAGACTAACGTAAATATCACCCCGCAACTCAAGCAGAGCATCGATAACGTTAGTCATTTGTGAACTGCCACTCAATAATTTACTTGCATAGACTTAAATCTTTTACTAAAGAAGTAGTTTTTGTTGAAAATATTACATTTCTTGCTTTATATATAGCCTACATGCAACCTGTTATTGCATATTTAACGTGAGAATGAATATTTAACAACATTTTACAGTTCAGATATAAGCAAGTTTATATCTGGTGTCGCTCTCGTAGAAAGCGACTGTCTCGATCTTCGCTGAGATGTAGGAAATGCGAAAATATCGAGCAAGAAGTAATAGTGTATGCCGAAGTTAGAGATCAGATCTCGCCATCACCAAGAACAGATTTCAGAATGCAGTATTAAGACGTTTGCCGACTAGCAAATAAACGCTCAATTAGGGAATCAACTACGTTCTCCAAGCTAATTTTCTTTGCCGCACAATGACTGTCGCTGCTATACGCATGTAATTGGAAAATAAATTAATATGAGACGTAATATACAAACGGGCCTGTTTGCCTGTGGCGCTTTTATAGGCCTATCACAAACTGCTTTGGCAGCTACAGCCTTGGAAAATGGCACACCAGTGACCGGAATTAACGGCGCGGCGAGCAATAATTCCAAAAAAATAACATCTGCAAAAAAGCCGCTATTTAGCGGGTATTTTACCGCCACTTGAACTGGATATTAAATTCGAGTTCGCAAGTCCCCACCCCAAAAATTCGTCACCAGTAAACATTATTTAACTTTTTATATTCTATCAAATTCTTTCAAGTATGCCGCTATGATCTAAAAGTTATCATCAGAGATATAATTCTTATCCAAGCAGACATTTCTGTGACCAAACCCCAAGAAATTTACTCATAAAGTGATACGGTAGAGACACTTCCAAATGCCTATTTACTTACAATTTTGGATAGCAGGAATTAACGTTAATACTGACAGGCCAGATTTATATTCCTATTCAGCATTTTGCTTTTTAAGAAATATGTCGTACTGGTATTATCTCTTTAGCGTTACCAGAATCAGGAGGCTAGGCTTGATTCTATAATGCAAGGACGCCATGGTTTGATCAGACCTCAGTGTCCGATCATTTCCGTTGTTTATAACTATAAAATCTTATCAACGAAATGGTGTATTTATGAAAATCAAAACAAACGGGCTGTTCAAGCTCATCTCAACCCCAATTACCGCTATAACGATGTCTGCTGTGGCGAGTTCAGCTTTAGCAGCAACAGCGTTGGACAATGGCACAGCCTTAACAAGCTTGAGTGGCGCATCAAGCAGCAATATCCACTATGAATTAATGGTCCCAGCTGGCGCCAGCAATTTGAGTTTTAATATGTCTGGTGGCAGCGGTGATGCAGATTTGTACGTTAAATTTGGCAGCCAGGCTTCTAGCTCCAATTGGGACTGCCGCCCGTACGCTAACGGCAACAATGAGACCTGTGATATTAACCCGGCTCAAGAAGGCTCTTATAGCGTCATGCTGAATGCTTATTCTTCATACAGCGATGTAAGTTTGATCGCCTCTTTCGATGGTGCAGGCAACCCACCACCTCCGCCACCACCTTCAAGCGGTGTTACGGCGACCTCTGCAGCGGGTGACAGCATCACACGTGCGTTCGGTGCAGATTGTACCGCGAATGCTTCATGGTGGAATCTATGGTGCTTAGCCGGTAACGCCGACCAACCTTGGCATTCCTGGTTTAACGGCGATAATGCTAACGTAAACTCTGTTCATGATCGTTATAAAACTCTCGACTCTACAATTACGGCCAATAACAATGCACCACAGACCGGTGCAGAAATGGTTGGCATTAACGATACCGAGCGTCCTTTTGCTGAACAAGCCGCTTTAATTGTGGCTCAATCACCCGTTCCTGATCATGTTGAAATGATCTTCGGTGGTAATGACATTTGTAGTCGAGATTGTGTTGACCCTGCGAACTGTAACGATCCGCTATACACAGGTGATCAGTGGCGCCAAGCAGTACGTACCGGTTTGAATACCTTAATGTCGGGTTTACCTGCAGGTTCTAGTATTTTGATGGGCAGCGTGCCTCGTGTGCAAGATATTCGTCAAGCAGGCGTAGACAAACAAGCGACTAGCTCGTCAATCGATTGCGACTCGCTTTGGTCAAGTTATGATGTCTGCCGTATTGTCACCAACCCTGGAATCCTGAATAGTGAATCAATGGCTGTTCGTCACGCTGGCGTTGCTGCAGCACAACAGCAGTACAATGCCATTACACGTGAAGAAGTAGAGGCTTATAACAGCAATGCAAACGGTATGAACCCGAATGGCATCGAGCTAGTCGCTGAGTATGTTGATGAGAATACACCATCTGGTGGTACCTTCGCTTTCGGAGCTGATGAAATAAATGGCGGTGACTGTTTCCACCCTAACGTCGCAACTCAAAGTAAAATAGCTGAGCTTATGTGGAACGGCAACCCATTTAAGCAATAGACTTATTTGAACTCGACAGGGATGTTTATTTCGTATAAATATGGCCAACTCTGGTGCTATTTCTTAGCACTTTAGAGTTGGTCATACTAAAACTATAATTTGAATAATAATTACTTTCTTGGTCAGACAATGATGCTTAGATACCTTCTCCTTGCTCCCCTTACTTTATCGGCTCTGCTCGCTTGCAATCCAAATACGGAAACTACAAAGCCTAAACCATCCGAAGACATGAAGGCCATTAAAACTGTTGCCGAAACAGCATCTTCACAGACCGAAAACATCGTCGCTAAGATTGGCAACCAATCGATTGAGCTACAAGAGCTTGATACTGCCATTCAATTTTCTTTATTCGATTTAGAGTGGCGCAAATACCAAATCAGAAAGGATATGCTGAGCCGCATGGTCGCTCAACGACAACAACTTCTTAGCAAAGAATCTACAGAGAGCCCCAGTTCGGAGATTTTGTTAACGCCCCCTGAAGCCCCCCGCATCGTTTTAGCTCGTGACAAGCGCCCAGTTAAAGGTAAACAAGATGCTGCGATTCTTATCTCTGTATTCTGTAGCTATCAATCCTCACATTGCGCCCGTTTACAACCCATTATCCAGCAACTGGAAACACATTACGGTGAAACCATTGCGTTTAGTTTTTATGATTTGCCACAAGGCTTTCATCGCTATGGCATCGCCGCAGCGAATGCTTACCACTGTGCAGAAACAGCAGGGTCACCCTGGGCATACCAAAGCGCACTCTATTCAGACACATCAAAACTAGATAAACAGCGTTTTATCAATATTGCCGAACAACTTGGTCTCGATCTGAATGCTTTCGAGTCCTGCTTGGATGAAAGTCGCTATCTGGTCAATATCAAAGCAGATATCGACATGGCAACCAAACTTGGTTTGGGCAGTGTTCCGGTGATATTCATCAATGGCCTATACGCCAAAGGGCCGCAAGACTTTGATGCCTATCGCTACTATGTTGACCAAGAATTGACTCAGCTCGGTCATGCACATAAACCGCTTGATAAACCAAAAAAAGAACAAAAACTAATCGTATCACAACTGCCCATTTTTTTATTGGCGACCACGGTCAGCAATAATGAAAAGAGCTCCACTGCACTACTCAAATTGCCAGAAAGCGAACATAAATCACTCTACAAAGTGGGCGATCAATTGTTAGAACACGTTAAGCTCGTAAAAATTGAAGCACAACGTATTCTGATCAACAATCAAGGGCAACGAGAGTTTGTAAAACTGCAAACGAGTATAGGCCATGACATAACCACTGTTACTACTAGCGATGGAAGTATGCAGATGCCTACGGAAGCATTTGAAGCAGAACCCTCATACAATGAAGAACGGCACAAGGGAGAAATGAAGCAAAGAGAATTACCGGTAACAGGTGAAATGGTTTTGTCTAAAGATTGGCTCGAAACCCAGCTAATCAATCAAACCCAATTAGAACAACACTTTTATCTTGCCGACCATGTGGTAGAGGGTCATCACTTGGTTAAACTAGACGAAATCACGGATCAGCGTTTTTACAACACACTCGGTTTTAAAACTGGCGATGTATTACTTCGAGTCAACGATCAATGGGTGCATGAAGGACAAAATCCGCTTTGGGATAGCTTGGCAAAAACAGAAAAAGTATCCGTGGTGCTTATGCGTGGCGGTTTCCCTGTGCGTTATGACTATAATATTCAATAAAAAAACAGCTCAATACGTATAGATATCGAAACGAAGTCTATACAAGAGATTTTTAGGTACTATACTTTTATAGTTTATTGACTCAAACAGGCTGAGGGGCAACCCTTTGAGATGTCGGGGGAGGTTAGCTACAAATGTATAATTTACAGATAATATATTGCTTACTAATATTACTACCCTCTCTTTTAGTCGTACCAAATGTTTCGCGCGCAGAGCAATTGAACGCTGCTACAGCGGACTGGAGCCCATTTGCTATGAATGGCAAAAATGGGGAGTTGGAAGGAATCTCAGTCGATATTTTTAATGAAATAATGATAAGAACTCAACATCGCGCAGCGTTGACGCTGTTGCCGCCAAAAAGACTCAACCGTCTATTTGATCAAAACAAGATCGACATTAATTTTGCTGATTCACCGAAATGGAATCCAAAAGAGGCAGACCTCAAATATACTTTTTCAGATCCTTATACCTTTGTATCCGAATACATTTATTTTCTTAAGGAAAATTACCAAATAGTAGATAAGCCAACAGACCTGACAGGCAAGGTACTGGGTATAAATTTTGGTTACTATTACGAACAATTTGAAACGCTTTTTTCACAAAATATCATCAGAGTTTCCAGTAGCCACTCTCCCCTACAATTGCTATTAAAACTCAATAGGAACAAAATCGATGCAGCTTTGTTCGATGACATGTCATTCAATTATTTATTAGACAAAGAGCAGCTAGATAAATCCAAATTTAAACGAGGTAAGAAAATAACCCAAGCCCCACTCTGTTTGAAACTTCGAATTGATAGGCAATACTTACTAAAAGCAATCAATAAAGTGATCTCTAATATGCAGCAAGATGGCACAATTAAGAGAATCATTTCAAGCTATTCTGACACGAATGCCAGTTAATTTTATATCTCTACTCGAAGTGTCTTGGCAGCATTATTATACTGAAATAGCATACGATGATTGAGACCAAAGCAACTACCTCAGAGTTTTTCCGGAACAGCGTTGCCTGTTGGAAGCTAAAAAACAAGACAAAAAACTTATAAACTATTGATATTGTTAACTATAGATATATAAAGGTACGTAACTTGCTTTGTTATAGTCATACCAATTATTGAGCTAAAACAACGACCTCATGTCTATTCAAACAAACAACTCAGTTATATTGTCTCCCCCGACAAACAGCAATAACACAACAATTCAAACAACAACCCAAGCTACGAACACAGATACAGGTGAAGAAAAGACTGTAAATAAAGAGAGTGATATTAAGCTTTCAAGCCGTGCTCATAAGATTCAAATGCTTAATGAAGAGTTTTTCCCAAGCGGTCCATCGAGTGTGACAATTACACCGGACTTTATCCAACGCCTTCATGAATATGGTTTTATCTCAGAGGCAGAATTAGATAAATTAGACAGTGGGAAGTCTGAACACCAACAAACTACAAGTACATTAGGTGAGTTATCTGCAGAGATTGAGACCTTAAGTGATCGCTTAAAAATTGATAATCCTGGAGATAAGCTAATAGATATTTTGACCCGTGCAGGCGCAATTATTAATAATTTAGACGGATCTAAGCCTTCGTCGTTAACAAGCAACATAAAGTTGGTGAGTGCTGAGTTAAATTCTTACTTGGGCAGTGATGATGCCAAACAGTTAACTGAAGCAGAGAAAAAAAGTATGGATAAATTGAGCTTGGCATTAACAATCGCCGATAAACTCAATCCGAATAACATATCGTCCCAAAAGCTAAACAGCTATTTGTCGTTCGCGTAATTTTATAATGCTATAGAAATATGACTTCGATACAGCTAAACAACAATATCTACATGTTGAACCAAACCGGGCGTATAGTCTTCTTGCAGGAATAAACCACTTTTTCTAACAATGCCATTCACTTCATTATTTTCATCAACCAGCTCGGATTCAGTGTTCAGGTTCGCTACAAAAATAGCGCCAACATTTCTATCTGCTAACTTTTCTAACCTGTAATTTCCTTGATCATCAAGGCTAGATAATTGAAGTTTAGCGAATACGGCATCTGATTCATCAATCACACTATCATGGTTATCATCGTAGACAGCCAAGTCTGCAAAGCCATCTCCGCTGGTAGTGCCAAATAGTTCAGAGCCATTATCAATTTTTCCATTTTTATTTTTATCCAATGCTAAGAAAGCACTCGGTCCAGTTGCGTAAGAGATTGTGTCAATCTCCCCATCAACATTTAAATCAAAACCGACCTTCGTTTGACTTAATGTCGCGCTGGATTGATCAAACGTAAGCACCAAAGGGTCTACCACCTCTCCATCTATCACTAACTGGCGCTGTGTGCGTAGTTCATGCATTTCGAATAAGTTTGAGTTGTAACGAAGGTCAACTGAACTTCCATCGTCTAATTGCAGGCTCAAATCAGCTTGAAAAGACTGTATTGTTTGAGTACTAAACTGAGTAGTTCTTTCAAGCTCTATTTGTTTTGGTCCATCAATATTGGCAGACACCTGTCTTGCTGTTATTAGATTAAATGACAACGTTTCTGAGCTATCGTTACGCATTGCCTGTCTACCTAAGTTCTCATGAGGCACATGCATCAAGGGGATTTTCCGTCCTGACATCGCTTCAAATAAAAGCCGGATCAAGCGCACATCACTATCTTCATTCGATAAATTTACAGGCGTTGTATCAGGTGCATTCAAATTGTAAGGGTGCTCCGTGTTTAACCCTTCAACATCACTAACTTCACGACGAGCAGGCGCTGCGTTATTTTCCTTAGCCAAGGTTATTGGTTTGTCGGTAACTTTCGCAGTAGAAGTTTGTTCACTATATAAACTCAAATTAAGACGATGGTTTGTAATAATCATAAACCTTCACTCCTATATAAAGCGTAACGACTGTTAATCAAAAAGTTTTAATACCCTTTTGTGATTACCGGTATATCAACAAGATCATTCGAGTGACATACATAGTGGAATACTGTTTTTCGACATTGATCCCCCAGCATTATTTATGTTCAACTAAATATGAAGAACCACTGAAGATAATAACTGACAAACAAAAATACAAGGAGAAGCACAAATGATTGGATACGTCACACTTGGTACAAATAACTTTGAGGCCGCGGCAAAATTTTATGATGAGTTGTTGGCAGAAGTTGGGGCTAAACGATTTATGGATATGGCAACGTTTATCGGATGGAGTGCCGGACCTGGAAAGCCTTCTCTCGCAATATCGAAACCCTTTAATAAAGAAGCTGCAACGGTGGGTAACGGTATGATGGTTGCTTTATCTGTAGATTCTCAAGAAAAAGTCAATAAAATCTATGCTAAAGCCCTCGAACTTGGCGGCTCTGATGAAGGCAAACCCGGATTAAGAGGCGGTTCATTTTATGCGGGATATTTTCGTGATTTAGACGGCAATAAGTTGAACGTTTTTACCATGTAGAAATGAAAACTAAAAGTCGCGCCACTCTTCCACACCACACATCGTAGCGCGACTTTCGTTACGACTAAAACAGCTCGATTAAACTTTGATCATCGACGATAGATATAAAGCCGCTTTTCATTAAAGTTTCATATCTCGATACATTATTTCTTCCATGCTCTTTATCGTAATAAAAGTGAATCAGTTCAACATGACTGATCGGTGCTAGCTCAGCTAAGATCCTCACTAAACAATGATCTAACGCGTCCAAATCCTTATGGCTCGTGAGTTGTATTATAAGCAAGGTTGCAACCCAGCAATATTCTTTTTCTTGCATTCTGATTTACACTTCAGGTTCATTCACACAGCCTAGTTATCTAACTTTTATTGTTGTTTGTTCTATCTTATCGACTAAAATTAGAAGTAAGTCCACTCTGACTTTTTATAAAGAAGGTAGGTTTCCTATGCGACTTGTCACAGTAGATCACGTTAAAGAAATTGTTCATCACTTTGGCATTGAATCATTTATGATTCAGGTGATCGGAGCACTAGAACAAGACTTTTCACACTGGACTGATTTTAACAAGTCACCTCGTCATGCAACTCATTACCCACAAGGGGTTATGGAACTCATGCCCTGCTCAGACACTGAATATTACGCCTATAAATTTGTCAATGGGCACCCGAGTAACACACCTAAAGGCCGATTATGCGTAACGGCATTAGGCATGTTTGCTGAAGTGGCAAATGGTTACCCTTTGCTGCTAAGTGAAATGACTTTACTCACGGCGATTCGTACAGCGGCGACCACGGCCTTAGGCGCAAAATATTTAGCGCGTACAAATAGTCATCACTTGGCAATAATCGGTAACGGTGCCCAAGCAGAGTTTCAAGTGTTGGCAACTCAGGCAGTATTACCTATTGAGACCGTAAGCTATTATGACTCTGACACAGGAGCAATGGAGAAATTTCAGCGTCACTTAAAAGGCAAAACTGACTTGCGACCTTGTCGTTCGATTAACGAAGCCATTAAAGATGCAGATATGGTGATTACTGCAACCGCACAAAAAAAACACAACTGTCTGTTTCGCAAAGAAGATATTAAATCAGGTACGCATATCAGTGCTATCGGTGGAGATTGCCCCGGTAAAACAGAACTTCCTATCGAGTTATTGCAGGCATGCAAAATTATTGTGGAATATTTACCTCAAAGTTCGCAGGAAGGTGAGATTCAACACTTAACTGGCGAGTCGGTTCATGCGGAACTTTGGCAGTTAGTCACAGGCGAACTAAAAGGTCGAACAAACGATCAAGAGATTACTTTATTTGATTCAGTCGGTTTTGCTTTGGAGGATTTTTCTATTTTGAAATTAATCTATCAGTTAAGTGCAAAATTAAATATCGGGCAAGAAGCGAATATGATCCCTTCTCCTGTTAACCCGAAAGATTTATATGGCGTGTTGTCGCCCATATAAGGCAGTCACTAAATCGGAAATAACATGGAGTGTTTTGTTGTCTTTATCATAGTCAGGAGAATACTCCGCTATTTCCAAACCGAGAAATAGCGGGTCATTATTAAATTGTTTTAGCGCTGCACATAAGATTTTGGCTTTGAGTCCACCAGGTTCAGGCACCCCCACAGCGGGCGCATCCTCAGGGTCTATTGCATCAATATCAATACTGATTGAAAAATAGTCAGCATGTTTAAGAACTTGCTTGCATAGAATTGATAACAAACCTTTCAAATTTTTCTGTTTGATTTCTGTCATCGGTATTTCCATGATATTTAAGCGCTTTAACAAATCTGCTTCGGTTTGCTCGTAGCTACGTACCCCAAAGAGTCCAAGGCAGTTTGTATCTAAAACCGGCCCATCACCATATATTTGCTGTAACTGTTCATCAGCTTGCCCAAGTAAGGCTGCAACAGGCATTCCGTGTACATTTCCTGAAGGCGAACTTACAAAGGTGTGTGCATCCATATGAGCATCTATCCAGATCAACCCTAACTTTTTAGCCGGAGCCCCATCCATTGCCAGTGCAGACATTACACCTTTCCATATTCCCATCGCATACGCATGCTCACCTGAGAAAAAAATGAAGGGTGTTTTATTTTTTATACAATTAAACGATGCCATCCCCGCCTGATGGCATAGCTGTTTTATCGCTTGATGTTTGTTGAGTAAAACGTCAGCTTCAAGTAAAGGAAGCCAGTCTAGATGAATGCCATGTTCATAGCATTGCGTGGTTAGATATTGTGAGTCACGTAAAACAACGGGGCCTTTACGGCAGGCCTCATGGTTACCTGCAAGCCCCGATGCAATGCCGATTGTTTGTATCTGCAACATATTAGTCACCCCCTAATACCTAGGAGCCTGTCGAATTTAAGATGGTCCTACTGCAAAACCGCTATGCCGGTCATATTTTTCGTAACGAACGCTTAAATCGACAGCCTCCTAGCCAATAAAATGCTTACTTCTTAGTTTAGTCTAATCCTGGCGTTGTGGTGTTTTAAGCGACAAGCTAAGTTTAGACAACAGGTACAATCAGCCCTGTTACTCAGATCAAATCATCAAACCAAGATAGCAATAACCGCACACATCGTATAACCAAAACCAATCGTGGTGGGCAGGAATGTTACACATACCACGATCTTTCCCAGTAAAGTATCAGACTGGCCTGCTTTAGGGTTTATCGCCTTTATAAAGAAGCCAAAGGGGTTATAAATAACGCCAATACACAATAATACGACCACCCACTTTGGTAGTATAATATTCAGATGCAAGCAGACGAAGTAACTCACCACTAGTAACGAAGTCATCATGAGGTAGTCGACATGAGAGCGAATGAGGTTATGCGTCGCTGGGAATATTTTTTTGAGGAACGTAACTTTTCCATAAATAATTAACGTCGCCAGCCATGCCTCAAACAATGAAAAAATCATTACTCCAGCGGCAACGATAAGCAACCACGACATGGTAACTTCCGACAAACTCGCTGGCGGCACGACAGTATTTACAACATCAATCACTCATTTACCCTTTTTTCATATTAAATTTTTAGTTCGACTTTTATACTTTCAAAGTATCAGTATACGGAGGCCAGCCAAGAGGTTTACCGGCTAAGAGGTGAAGATGAATATGGTAAACAGACTGCCCGCCATGCTCATTACAGTTCATCACGACACGATAACCATCTTCTGCAAATCCCATGTCTGCCGCAATTTGCTTGGCGACCCAGAATAAATGACCAAATAATGTTTTATCACTTTCATCCATATCATTAATAGTAACAATTGGTTTTTTAGGGATAATCAGTAAGTGCGTGGGAGCTTGGGGTTGAATGTCTCTAAAGGCAAGCGATTGTTCATCTTCATAAACAATATCAGCCGGAATTTCACGGTTTATTATCTTAGTAAATAGTGTTTCTGGCATTTTTTATCGTCCTTTTTATATTAAACAAGAGAATTTCAGCAGTTTATTGCATGAACTAATTAAAATAAGCTGTTTTATGCTGGTTTGGCTAATTTTGGCAGATCACCTGATAAACCGATCGCGTATTTTACAACGCTATGCTTTGCTACCCCTGCATGGTTTGCAATGCCTAAACCTAAATTCCGTATAACCCTTAGCGGTAAATGATCATTACTAAAGCCATAATAAAAAGCATCCATTAAGCGCATCATTGTTTGGTTTTCTGAGCGTCGTCGTTTTTGGTATTCATCCAACACAGCTTTAGCAGCAAAATTGTGATTATTCATCACGGCTTGGGCCACCACTTCAATTAATACTGCCGCATCAAGAAAACCTAAGTTCACACCCTGCCCTGCTAGTGGGTTGATCGTATGTGCCGCATCGCCCGCAATCGCCAGCCCTTCTTTTACATAATCGAGTGCATGTGACTTAAACAATGGAAAGCTCGCACGCGCAACAATGTTATTGAGTACGGGTAGCTCTTTGGGGTATTTACTTTGTAAGGTGGTTAACAACTCGGCATCATTCATGCTTTTCAAGCGTTTGATTGAATCCGCTGCGTCATACCAAACAAGCGAGGCGTAATGAGCTGCGTTATTATCAGAGCTTACGACGCGACTATCCGCTAAGGGTAAAAACGCCATTGGACCGTGCGAGGTAAATGACTGCCAAGTGATGTCCTCTTGCTTACCCTGATACTCAACCGTACACACAAAAGCTTGCTGGTCATATTGCTCGCGATACTGTCCGATGTTCGCTTGCTGACGTACTTTTGATTGTGCGCCATCGGCACCAATGACCAATTTAGCCTTTAACTCGCCATTTTCTGCTAAGTTGATGACCTTCTGTTCGTCTTGTAATTGCATGTTCACGATTTGGTCTGGGCAAAATAAATGAATATTATCAAGCTCGGCCATTGCCTCATGCAGGCCTAGCTGGACGATATCGTTCTCCACGATATGTCCTAAGTGGCCTTCCCCTTGCACTGGAAAAATATCATCCGCGTTAAATTCAGTTCTGGCCCAAGTAGATATATCCGGTAACCAGGCAGACAAACCTTTTTTAGAGGGCCGCTCATTCACTGCCAAGCGACGATACGGGCAGACACGTTTATTTACGATATGCTGCCAAGCGCCAACATGTCGTAAAACTTGTTCACTTGCAAAACTCAGTGCGGAAACACGAATATGAGGCGCTTCCCCTTCAACAAATTCAGGAGGGGGCTGGTGATCAATAATACCTATTTTTAAGCCTGAACGGGCTAAACCACATGCGATAGTGGCTCCGACCATACCGGCCCCTACGATCAGAACATCAAATTCACGACTCATTCAGTTGTCTCTTAAAAATAACGATTTTGTGATATTAAATTTCAACGATGTCTATTATGCAAGAAGCCTAAACACAATCAAACTGATATAACGTAAGATAGGGGCGCAATGAGAGAAATGCCGGTGAGATACACCTACATGATGTTGATTTTCCCATTAATTCCTAGTCGGCAGCTCAGACAAGCCACATGAAGGCCTAGAAAGTTGGAAAAATGACTTAATATCACCAATAGAAAACTATTAATGATGTTAAGTATTGGGAATTGGATTGACCGAAGATTAACTCGCTTTTTTACGCGTTAACCAACTGGGCTTTTTAACCCCAATTTTTGCAAAGCCTTCATTTAAGGTCATTGGGTGAGCCAAGTCGACATAATCAGTTAAGCTCATTTTAATAATTTCTTGATGGTTCCCTGCTCTAAAGGCGATATCACCGTCCTCTTCAAAACCTTCATACATATAAACAGGAACGTCATACAAATTACCAAAAGGAGGCATTGCACCGACTTCACAAGCAGGGAACTGGTCTTTAAATTCATCTTCAGTGGCCAGCGACACTAACTCAGTACCCATCGCGTGCATAAATCGATCCCACCGTATTCGGCAAGATGCGGGCAAAACAACCATCGACATACAACCATCAAGTATAACCATAACGGTTTTAGCCATCTGGTCGCCTTTGATATTAACGCGCTCCGCAATGTCTTTTGCGGTATACGCGACGGAATGCTCAATAGAAACATATTGAACGTCGTGAGAATCCAAATAACTTTTTAATTGATCAACTGGCATCGTAACCACCTCTAAATCTCTGGTGAGCGTGACGCTACAATGCGCCTTTACTCTTGAGTTCTTTATAAAAGTATATTGAGAGTTACTTTAATATTAGTCATGAAATATGAATATTTGAAGTAACGATAAGTATCTTTTTATATATTTCGAGTAATAGCTTCGACGATCACCGCTAATTTTTCTGTGAAGTAAATCCGATATGACACTTGTTTGCAAAAAAGCGACGGTTTATAAATCCATTATGCATTTTAAATCTGCCATAAAAAAGCGGCTATTGAGCCGCTTTAACTACAGACTAAATCCACCATAACAGGGGTGAATAAAATCGCTTTTATGCCGTATGCATATGCACATCTTGTTGAGGAAAAGGAATACTAATGCCTTCTTTATCGAAGGCCTTTTTAACGGCTTCATGCATACAAAAATAAACACCCCAGTAATCTGCTGTATTGACCCAAAGCCTAACCGTAAAATTGACTGAGCTATCTGCAAGTTCAGACAGTACAATCATCGATTCAGGGTCTTTCAATACCCGTGAGTCTTCATCCGCAAGCCTCTGAAGGATCGACTTGGCCTTATCAAGATCATCGCTATATCCAATGCCAAATGACAAATCAACTCGACGCGTTAATTCTTGATTGATATTCACCATGCTGCTATTTGATAATGCCCCGTTCGGAATAATCACAATACGGTTATCAGCAGTATTTAATACTGTATTAAATATTTGAATGTCTTTTACACTACCAATGTGACCCTGCGCTTCAATCAAATCACCTACTTTGAATGGCTTAAACATCAGAATTAACACGCCACCGGCGAAATTAGCTAAGCTACCCTGTAGCGCAAAACCTACTGCTAAGCCTGCAGCACCTAAAACAGCAATAAATGAAGTTGTTTCAATACCAATCATTGAAGCAACAGCAATTAATAACACCCCCTTTAACAAGACTGACAACAAACTGCCAATAAAAGATCCTAGGGTTGGGTCTGCCTTCGATATAAAGTGATTTTTGGTTGTAGTCACAAATCGTTTAATCAGCCAAAGCCCTATAATTAATGTCAAAATAGCGAGAATAAACTTAGGCCCATATTCAATTGCCATTTTATAAGCTATATCCATATACTCTGCCATTTGATCAGAGCTACCCGTTATATTTTCCATAATTATATTCCCTTAGGTGGTTGTCTTGAGGACGTATACTTATTATATTGCTTTAAAAAAGAAGCTTAGAATAGCCACTTAAAATCGTCAACAAAAAGCGATTATTCCTCCAGATTACTTTGCATTAAGTAGAAAGGGTTTCAATGATTAACATAGAAAAACTCAATCAAAACCTCCATAAAACCCTCACAAAAGGGCGCGTCGCAATCAGCCAACCCTCGGGATGTCCAAGTGTCAGTCTGTATCTATTTGACCCAAAAGTGTTAGAAGGGCCATTAAGCCATGATGAAGCGCAAGCCGTGGTTGCTGAGCCTGCCTATTGGTCATTTTGTTGGGCAAGTGGCCAAGTTTTAGCACAATTTATTCTATCTCACCCCGATAGCGTGAAAGATAAAGTAGTGGTTGATGTGGGTAGTGGTTCAGGCATTGTGGCTATTACTGCCGCACTCTCAGGCGCTAAGCAAGTATATGCCTGTGATATTGATGAAGATGCATTGGATGCAATCAATGCAAATGCTCAAGAAAACCAGGTGAGCATTCAGACGATTACTCACCTTGATGAAGTCAAAGAAGCCATTGATTTAATTACTGCAGCGGACGTGCTTTATGACCGAGATAACTTCTCGCTTTTAACCCAATTTACAGAAATAGCCGCTGAAGTATTATTAGCCGACTCACGAGTAAAAACCTTACCCGTTGATCACTACCAGCTTCAAACGACCATCGAAGCACGCACATGGCCAGACTTGAATGAGTTTGAAGAATTTAATCAGGTACGTATTTATGCTTCATCACATTAAAAAAGAAGTGATTCAACGGTATCGCAAAGATTTGAAAATATAACACCACACCAAAAATATCGGCGCACCAGTCCCATAATGAGAAATCACGGTAAGGTAGATAAGCTTGCACCACTTCGATCACCAATCCAAGCACCATCAGGCCAATAATTAGATAACGCTTTTTTAAGTAAGGATGCGCTAAATGTGACAAAAATGCCATGATCAAAAAACCCGTTGTATGCAGAAATTTATCATTGAGCTGTGGCTGTAAACCCGCTTCTGCCGGCGAAAATGCTATCACACACCCCGCAATCACCGCTGTATAAAACACCACTTTATTTAGCCAAATAGTCTGTATAAAAAAATTTATTGTAGAATGTAATAAATATAACGCTTTCAAAACCGTATAATCTCTGCTGCTGGTGACGTAATGGAACCGTCGCATTATATATGAATTTAATTTTGGATGCGCTGGCGAGCAAAACAGCCAGTACATCTCACAGAAATCACATCAAGGCACATTTATGAATGGAAATTTATTTCGAGGTTTCAGTTACCTCATGCAAGGATTCAAAATCATTTTTCAGCCAAAGTTTCGACTATTTTTACTTGTGCCTTTTTGCGTCAACATTGGTTTATTTACTGTATTAATTATTTGGGCAAAGAGTTTATTCTCTGGTTGGATGGCCTATTTATTAAGCTGGATGCCTGAATGGCTAGGTTTCTTGGAATGGCTGTTTTGGGGCATTTATTTAGTCGTCATATTAATGACCTTATTTTACGGTTTTATCGCCGCAGCAAACCTAATAGGCGCCCCATTTTATGGCTACTTAGCCGAAATGACCGAAAAACATCTCACCGGAAAAGACAATGAAGTCGACTTTTCTTGGAAAGAGCTTGCGAAGCTCATCCCGAGTACAGTGAAACGTGAATTACAAAAGATTCTCTACTATTTACCCCGCGTATTAGGGCTCTTAGTACTTGGGCTTATTCCCGGTTTAAATGTTTTTGCAGCGCTTGGCTGGATCATGTTTTCAGGTTGGATGATGGCTATTCAGTATATTGACTACCCTGCTGACAATCACAAAATGAGTTTCTCTGAGATGAGGCGCTACCTATCTGCTCACCGATTGACCGCTCTAGGGTTTGGGATAATAACTTTCGGGGCCACCCTGATACCCTTATTAAACTTCTTGGCACTGCCAGCGGCAGTTTGCGGCGCAGTCGCTTTTTGGGTCAATGAAAAATCAGCGGTAGGTAACATCAATATGGAGATAGGCACCAGCAACACGCCTGACAGACTTCGGTAAAACGATATCTCCAAGCACCAGAAGATCAAAACACCACAAGTTTTGACCTTCTGGTGCTTAATCTCGTTATTCCCTTAACAATCTAAAAGTAAGGCGACCACTGTATTCAGTCGTCATTATTTCACGGCATAATCTAAAGCCAGCCCAACAAATATAACTAAACCTACCCAGTTGTTATTTAAAAATGCTTTAAAGCATTCCTCGCGATAACGTAGGCGTATCAGGTGTTGTTGATAAATAAAGAGGATTGATGCACTCACAACCCCCAAAAAATAAAACTGCCCTAATTTCAGCTGATCGCCAATCATACAAAATGTCAGGATAACCAAGATCTGTAAAAAAGCGATAATGCCACGGTCCGCCTGACCGAATAATATCGCCGTTGATTTTACGCCAATTTTCAGATCATCTTCTCGGTCAACCATCGCATACATGGTGTCATAAGCAACGGTCCATAAAACCGTCGCGGTATATATTAGCCAAATAACCGTAGGTAGTTCATTTGTTTGTGCCGCATAAGCCATCGGCACAGACCAAGCAAAGGCAGCACCCAAAACGACTTGTGGCAAGTAGGTATAACGCTTCATAAAAGGATAAGCAGCGGCTAACGCTAGCGCACCAAACGAAAGATAAATGGTGAGTTCATTGGTTTGTAGCACCAGCAAAAAAGCAATTAAACATAATGACGCAAAGAAGATCAGCGCATTTTTAGCGCTTATGTCACCCGTAACAAGGGGACGATCTTTCGTGCGCTCCACTTCACCATCAATATTTCTATCGGCAAAGTCATTAATCACACAGCCTGCCGAGCGCATCAACACGACACCCACCACAAAGATAGCAAGCACGTCATATGAAGGGATACCTTCTGCTGCCAGCCATAATGCCCAAAGTGTTGGCCATAACACCAAAAATATCCCGATCGGTTTATCAACCCGAGCGAGTTTTAAATAGTTATTTATATTCGAAGTAAAAACTTTATTCACTCGTATTCTCTCTTTCTGTGTTTATTCTATATTCAAGCCTAGACATAAAAAACGACTCTGCGAATTTAACAGGCTATTGCGACAACTTATTCTTCGCCTTTTTCAAACACACACGGCATAAATAGTTCACTCACAAGCAGCGGTTTATTATGTAATAAAAATACCGAGCGACGGCCATAAATACCTTTCAGATGCTTCGAGACCGGCATCGAAATCTCAAGCGGCTTTCGATGCATCGTTCTGGATTTAAACAAAAACGCACCTAAAGGTCGGTTACCCATAAATTGTAGCTGCTTTTCAGCACCTGATAAGGTTGAATGAGGAATGACGCTTCTCGCCGTTACCCAAACGTCACCAAAACATAGCAATTCCACTTCACGAATGAGTGCTTTTTGTCGAGTAGGTACGTTTAGCACTTTCATTTCATCTCGTGAGGGGTATCCCCAGCCTTGAAAGGTCACCCTTACCGAAAACTCACCATAAGAAGCTTTTACTAATCGCTTGGTGAGCGAGCCTGTATCTAAGACCCAAGACCGCCTATCTCTAGGTAAAGCGCTTTCCGGTACTCGCCGAAAGCGGCGCCATACCATTTCCCCTTGCTTAGACCACACCGTTTATAAGCCCTCTGTCCGTATTTATAATCGTATTCATATCCGCAAGATCAAGCAAAGTTATAGCGATGCTTTGTTGTAACTCAGCAGAGCTGTATAAGCTGACTGATACATAAAAGTCCTGAGGTATTTCTTGATAGGTATTCGTTTGTGTCATGAATCGACCTAAATTAAAGGAGGAATGTTCGGTAGCCAATTATATCCTCACGGAGAAAACGGGCAACTACTATCTTTCTCTCCACTTAGAAATGCAAAAAACCAACACAAAAAATAAAGGTGTTTCCCTGCCTATTGACTACACTTATGTCTCGTAATAACTATATTGACTGATAATGGAAAGGATGAATATGACTGACAAATATAAAATGAAAATCATTATTCCAATCAATGATGGTGCTTATAATCAAGAGTTAAAAGAAGTTGCTCAAAGCGTTGCACCCCCAGACCTTGAAATAGAAGTTGATAATATTAAGGCCGGAAACACATCCATTGAAAGTCGCTGGGATCGTATGACAAACGCCCCTCACGTTGTAGACCTAGTTGTAGAAGCAGAAAAGCAGGGGTTTGATGGTGTTTTTGTTTCAGATTTCGATTACTGCGGTGTCGAGCCGGCAAGAGAGGTTGTTAGCATCCCGGTCATTGGCGGTTTTAGGTCAAGCGCTTATACAGCAATGATGTTATCAGAGCGTTTTTCAATCATTACTATCATGAGTTCTGTTGTCGATATGCAGCGTTCTCATACTCGGACATTTGGCATCGCCCCAAATTTCGCATCAATAATCCCTATTAACCTGACCGTTCATGAGTTATCTCAAAAGAAAATTGTCATCGAAAAAGTATTTGAGAGTAGTATTAAAGCGATTGAAGAAGATGGTGCCGACTCAATACTCCTCGGTTGCACAGGCTTTATGCACATTGCAGATGGCGTTGCTAAAAAACTATTTGATAAATATAAAATCAATATCCCTGTTATTGACCCAAATATGACCGCTGTGAGCTATCTTTATAATCTCATGCGTACAGGTCAGTCCCAAAGTAGACTCACTTACGCAGTACCGCCAAACTTCAAAAAGTAACTCATTTTTTAGTGATTTTTCACACATTACAACAGGAAAATAGCATGTACAAAATCAACAAAAAAGATATGCAGCTAATTGTCAATGGCGCTAGCTTTTTAGCGAGTGGCGGGGGGGGCGGCGTCAGCTCAGCAAATGATGTCATCACTAATATTATGAGTTTTTCAAATGAAGTAACGGTTGTCGAAGCGAATGAGGTAAGTGATTCTGATGAGTTACTTGTTATTTGTGGGGTTGGTGCCCCCGATGCACCAAATCTTAATTTCAAAAATTCGCCTACCGATGGTTTAAAAGGCCTGCAAGAAATGACAGGTAAAACATATAGTCACGTATTACCAATTGAAGTAGGGGCCATGAATTCAATGATCCCTCTGCTCGCTTGTGCAGACCTTAATATTCCCTTTATTGATGCCGATGGTGCTGGCCGCTCTGTGCCTCAAATGAGCATGTGTACGTATGCCCTCACAAAGCTCTCAACAAAAGAAACCTTAGTGGTTAGCGAAGAAGATACTAAGTACCCCATTAATCCAATAAATGCAGTTGCTATGGAGGCCGAGGTTCGCAAAATTGTAAGCGAAAAACTTCATGATGCAGGCACTGTGGCGACGTGGAGCATGACAGGAGAGCAAGCAAAATCTGAGGGGGCTATTGTTAAAGGGTCATTATCCTTAGCAAAGAATATTGGTATCGCCATGGCGTCTTCCAGACCGCTTAAAGAAGTCCAGGGAATAATAGAAAGCTTTTACCCGCAAAATAAAATTATTGTAAGCAATGGTGAAGTGATTGCTGCCACCAATAAAGTTGAAGATGGCTTTGATGTAGGTACCGTCACCATCAAAGATAATAATCGAGCTGGCATCACGGTTAAGCTCTACTTTGTAAATGAAACACTTTTAGCCACAGTAGATTTTAACTGTGAGCCTCTCTGCTTCATGATGGGACCCGACATGATTTGTAGTATGGGTGTGGATGGAACCCCAATGACCAATTCTGAAATTTACAGTCAATTTAAAAAAGGAGAGGCGGTTAATATTTCATTAATGTGGGTTCAAGCCGTAAAAGAAATCCGTACTCCGTCCATGTTTTTCCTATACGAGAAGTTAATTCAAGAAAAATTTGGTGCGCATTATTCTGCACAATATAGCTTTTTTGATGAAGCGCTCCATCCAATGGAATAAATCATTATCTTGCAAAAACGAATACACAGTTAAATCTGGAAAGAATGGAACATAAAATGACTTCAAATAAAACTAATAAATCTCTGAGCATAATTCTATTAAGTACTCTGTTAATTCCTTCTTGGGCCATAGCAGAACAAATAAATGAAAGCTCACTTTCCGCACTTCAGGAAGAAATTCATTGGTTACAAGAAGAGTCATATGTCAGCACCGCCACCAAATCCTTAGAATCCATTAAAAAGAGCGGCGCAACCATTTCAGTCATCACCGCCAAAGACCTCAGAAATATGGGCGCAAGAAACTTAATGGATGCGTTAAAACGAGTACCAGGCTTAGGCATCACTCAATTCAAAATGGGCATGTCATCGGTAGAAGTTAGGGGTGTAAAAACGGATTTTGGCGAAAAAGTTTTGTTTTTAATTAACGGCCACCCAACGAATAATAATTTAGTTAATGGGGGCGCCCAGTCGTCGTACAATAATTTTATTGTTGATGACATTCAAAAGGTCGAAGTAATTCGAGGACCGGGTTCTGCCTTATATGGTGCGAATGCCTTTGTCGCCGTTATTAACATCATTACCAAAGAAGCTAAAGATATTAATGGAACCACCATATCTGTGGGTGCTGGCAGCTATAATACCCAAAAAATGAATGTAGCATTTGGCAATAAAGTTGGCCCTATTGAGCTGGCTATAAATTTGAATGCCTTTGACACCGACGGATTTAAAGGCGACGTTGAGTCTGATGCAATCGCTGCATCAGGTAAGACTGAGTATTGGCGCCAACGTTACGAATTAGGTTTTCAACTTGATTCAGGTAACTACGCTTTGCAAGGAAAATACTTGAAACGCCAGAGCGGCCCATTTTTAGGGGCCATTAATGTATTAAATGATGATTCCGAACAAGAGTACATTGAGTACTTTCTAGAAGCCGGCTATCAACGCGCTATTTCTAATGAGTTATCCTTCAATGCAACTCTTTATTTAGATCACTTTGAGTTTGATAACCTATGGGAACTATTTCCAGAAAGCCCAACGAACCCAGATGGATTTATGGTAAGAAGTCCAATTAAGCATGATAAACAAGGTGCAGAAGTTAAAGTTGAATACCAATTAAATCAGAAACATAAATTACTAGCAGGCTTAATGGGAGAGCACCAAAGCCAGTACGATGTCGAGTTTTGGTCAAATAATGGAACAGGACCGCTACAAGATATTTCATCCTTCGCTAATTGGAATGGTAGTCACAATAGAGAAATTTTTGCAGCTTTCGCACAAGATATTTGGGATATAAACAAAGACCTAAGACTTATTACCGGTGCGCGCTATGATCACTACAGTGATTTTGGTGGCTCCTTTAATCCCCGAGCAAGCCTCATGTGGGAATTTATGAATGATGTCAATTTCATTGCCACCTACGGTTCTGCTTTCAGGGCACCGACCTTTGGAGAGCTTTATAATATCCACAACCCATCAATAGTTGGCAACCCAGACGTTAACCCTGAAGAAATTGACACTTTTGAGCTTGGGGTTAACGGTAACCTAAACAAACGAACAAAGGCTGGCATCACTTTATTTCAAAATAATATAAAAGAAATAATTACTGGAACTCCAACATTAACGGGTGCCGATAAATCAGGAAATGCCGGAGAGCTAAAAGTTCAAGGTGCCGAAATGGAGCTGTCCTCAAGACTACGAAATGGTTCTAGCCTATCGTTAAACTACACTTACCAATACCCGGTTAACCAACACACAGATCAAAGGACCGCTGATGTACCCATTCATAAAGCCAATGCCTCATTTAATTTTCGCCACTCTCAATATGTGAATGCTTATGCAGGTTTAATGTATAAAGGTAGCCTTAATCGAGCAGAAGGCGACACCCGCTCAAATGTTGATGCCTTTTTCACCTTGGATTTGGCCTTAACAATACAAAATTATATCGATAATTTAGAAATTAAAGCTTCTGTTTATAATTTCTTTGATAAACAATATTTTGACCCTACCCCTGCTGGCGTAATGATGTCAGACTATCCTAAGCAAAGTAGAAATTTGATGGTTGAAGTGAGCTATAAGCTTTAAACCTATCTAGGCTGATAGGTTGGGGTGAACAATGCGCCCCCCATATAAGCTTATTCGTATGCCATCTGCTGGGATTCACTTCGTTCATCGTCAACCTACTATTAGTAGTTATTACGTTTCACTCAATAGCTGCTTGGCAATAATGATCCGTTGAATTTCACTTGAGCCTTCATAAATAGTCGTTACACGCACATCGCGCGCGTGACGTTCTAACGGGTAGTCTGCAATATAGCCATTCCCACCCATTAATTGCAAAGCGGTATAACACGCTTTATTTGCAACTTCGGATGAATACAGTTTGGCCATGGAGGCCTGCTTGCCAAAGTGCTGCCCCTGCTCTTTCACATAAGCGGCATTCATTAACAACAACCTTGCAGCTTCCAGCTCCGTATAAGTATCAGCCAGCATCCATTGAATACCCTGAAAATCTGCAATGGCCTGTCCAAATTGTTGACGTTCTTTTATATAGTCACGTGCAAAGTCCATCGCTGCGCTCGCAATCCCTAAAGCCATTGACCCTACGCCAATGCGCCCGCCAGCAAGCTCTCCCACTGCAACTTTATAACCTTTATTTAATCCTCCTAAGAGCGCTTCTTTCGGTATTCGACAGTTATCAAACCTTACTTCGTTGGTCGACGAGGCATGTTGTCCCATTTTCTTTTCGGCTTTGCCTATCGTCATACCCGATGTATTTGCTTCCACGAGAAAGCACGAAATACCTCTGCCTTTTGTCAGTGTTTTATCCGTCACCGCCCAAACAACAAAAACCCCTGCATATTCCCCACTGGTAATAAATTGTTTGGTGCCATTTAACACCCATTCATCGCCGTTTTTTGTAGCCGTTGTTTTCATCGCAGAAGGATCAGAGCCTGCACTCACTTCCGTTAAACAAAACGCTCCCGCTGAATACTCTCCGCTACAGATTTTAGGTAGGTACTGACTTTTTTGAGCTTCATTACCCACAGCTTGAATGACTTCTGCCACCATATTCGTGACAGAGGTGGTCACCGCTGTTGAGGCGCAACCTCGGGCAATCTCAGTAATCGCTAGACTAAAAGCCACACTACCGGCTTCTGTGCCGCCATAGGCTGCATCAATGTTGATGCCCATAAAACCAAGGCCTGCCAACTTTTTTAGGTTCGCCAGCAAAGTTTTACGATCATTTTGTTTATCCAATTGCTCGGCGGCTGGCATTAATTCAGTGATCGCAAACTTACGCGCCATCTCTTGAATCATGCTTTGTTCTTCGTTTAAAGATAAATCCATCATTCGTCCTTACTAAGTAGTCCCTCGATTTTAGTCAGAAGGTTTAATGTCCAAGCACATCGCGCGCAATTACTTCTTTCATTATTTCAGACGTGCCGGCATATATTTTTTGTACTCGAGCATCAACAAATGCTCTGGCAATTGGGTATTCCGCCATATAACCATAACCACCAAATAACTGCAGGCATTCATCCATCACCTTACATTGCATTTCAGTGGTTGATAGTTTCACCATCGCGGCTGTTGCAACATCCATTTTTCCTGCTTCATACTGGCTGACACATTGATTCAAATAGGCTTTATTGATTTCAATGTCAGTCTTAAGCTCTGCTAACTTAAAGCGTGTATTCTGAAATTCACTGAGTCGTTTACTAAAGGCTTTTCGTTGGTTTACATAGTCAACCGTCCACTCTAATGCGCCTTCCGCTGCCGCAACGGCTGTTGTACCAATGGCTAAACGTTCTCGAGGTAACTCTTGAATCAGATAAAAGAAGCCATGATTTAGTTGACCTAATAACGCACTGGCAGGCACACGCAAGTCTTCAAAAAATAACTCTGAGGTATCGCCGGCATGTTGCCCGATTTTCTCAAGTGTCTTGCCTTTTTTGAAGCCTGCTAGTTTGGTATCGACCAAAAATAACGAGATGCCTTTGCCGCCCGCTTTTGGGTTTGTTTTAGCGGCGACCACCACCATGTCGGCATTTGCACCATTGGTGATAAAGGTTTTAGAGCCATTAATCACAAACTCATCGCCTTCTGCAATGGCAGACGTTCGCATGCCTTGTAAATCACTGCCTGCACCGGGTTCGGTCATCGCAATGGCTGTGACGACCTCGCCGGTACACATACCCGGCAACCAGTGTTGTTTTTGCTCGTCACTGCCAATGTGCAAAATATACTGCGCAACAATATCTGATTGAATCGCAACACTACCCGCTAAGCCAACAAAACCTAAACGCGCCAGTTCTTCGAGAATAAGCTGAGAGAAGCGAAACGTCACACCGCTGCCGCCGTACTCGACGGGCAGGTCAACACAAAGAAGCCCTGCTCTGCCTAAGGTATTCCACATTTCACGCGGTAAAATACCCGCTTTTTCCCAATCGGCATGATAAGGCGCGATCTCTTTTTGCAGTGCTTTTTTAACCATGCCCCGAAAGATACCGAGCTCTTCGTTTTGATTATCCGTCATCGCTTTATCTCAACTTACTTAAATATAGAGTTTACTTAGGTGCCATTCTTAGCGCAGAGTCGATACGTATCACTTCGCCATTTAAAATGGGATTTTCAACAATATCTTTCACTAAGCGACCAAACTCTTCTGGTTTACCTAAACGAGATGGAAAAGGTAAGGTAGCTGCGAGGCTATCTTGTATTTCCTGAGAGAAGGAGCCCATCATTGGCGTCATAAAAAGTCCGGGAGCGATGGCTAAAACACGCACACCAAACTGCGCTAGTTCACGCGCTGCCGGTAAGGTCATCGCTACAATGCCACCTTTTGAGGCTGAGTAAGCGGCTTGGCCGATTTGGCCTTCAAATGCTGCCACAGAAGCCGTTGAAATAATCACACCGCGCTCACCATCTTCATTAGGTTCACGTGTTTGCATATCGGCCGCGGCTAAACGCAAAATGTTAAATGACCCAATCAAGTTAACCTGAATCACTTTACTAAAAAAATCTAACGACATCGGCCCTTTACGACCTAAAATTCGCCCTGGGTTGCCAATGCCAGCACAATTGACCGCGATGCCACAAGCGCCATGCGCATCTCGAGCAGTAGCCATTGCTTGTTCCGCACTCTCTGCATTGGTGACATCACAATGAACCGCAATACCGCCAATTTCTTGCGCTACGACTTCCGCTTTATCCATTTGAACATCAAACAAGGCGACTTTTGCCCCCATGCTCGCCAAAAATCTTGCCGTTGCTTCGCCTAAACCCGAAGCACCACCTGTTACCACTGCTGGAACACCTTTAATATCCACTTAAATCTCTCCATTAACCACTTAGATTTCAATTCATCAAATAATTAATTCCTATAGATTGATCTTGGCGTAATTAATAAATAGGAGCAATGCCCTAATGGGCTAATTAATTAACATAAACGGACAAAATATTTATATATAGATTTAGAAACTGCATAATAAGTATCTTAATCGGACATTATTTAAATCATAGCCTAGAGCGTCATGCACTCAAAAAACTATAGTATTTCACCCTATTATGTCGATGCCCTGCTGCAAGGTGCTAAAAGACTAAGCTATGACACAAGGCATTTACTGCTTGAGTCCGGCTTTGATGATTCTTTTTTGGCGAATGAACAGGTATACGAACGTGTTTCAGCTGATAAAGTCACTGAGCTCATTCGAACTATTTGGCAAACGATGGATGATGAATTTATGGGCTTTACCCAATCTCCATGCAAACAGGGTGTTTTCTCCATCATGGCGAAGCAAGCCATCACCTGTAAAAACCTGAAAGAAGCATTAATACAAGGATCGAACTTCTATCACCATGTCCGTAATGACATCACCTTAACGTTCGAAATAAAAGAACAAGAGGCCGTTTTAACCTTCGGTTTAATCGATGAATCGTTAGACCCCGATCATTTTTTAGTGGAATTTTTTCTACTGATCTGGCATCGGTTCTCTAATTGGCTCGTGGGTCAGCGAGTGCCATTAAAGTATGCCAACTTCTCTTACCCAACTCCCGCTCATGTTCAAGAATATAGCCTACTCTACCCCTGCCATTGTCGTTTCAATCAAGTGTCTAACAGTATCGTCTTTGATATGCAATCACTCGCACTTCCTATTAAACAACATGAACGTGAATTGAAAATTTTCTTAAAAAATTCACCGGCCGACCTTCTAAGTAAGCCGGTGTTTTACCGTGCAATGACCACACAAGTAATGAATTTGATTGGTGACTCAGATAATGGAATATTTCCAGGAATCGAAGCGATTGCGAGTGATTTCAATATGAGTTCTCGAAACCTCAGACGTCGATTAAAAGAAGAAGGTGCAAGTTATCAGAAGATTAAAGATAAACTACGACAAGACCGCGCAATATCACTGCTACGTGATCACAGCTTGGCGATTAATCAAGTAGCACGTGAAGTCGGATTTATTGAGCCTGCTGCATTTACGCGCGCCTTTAAACAGTGGACAGGGGAATCACCTAGAGCCTATCGAAAGTCTAGAAAATTAATCATCCTAAGCTATTCCGATTGAAGCTGAGTGACCCGATAACCTTGATGTATGAGTTCTGCGACAATTCCTTTCTCACCGAGCATGTGCCCTGCACCAATTACAATAAAGCAGGTTTCCTTGTTTTTTACACACTGGTTTGCACTGTTCACCATACGCGGATGCCGATCGAAAAATAAAACATCAAAAAATGATGCTAACTTTGGATAATCGCTAAGTGGGTCACCAATTGCCTGTTTATATAGCTCGTCTCCATCGCCTTGTTTCCATGCTGTCATCATCGCTTTCCAAGTCGCTTTATAGTCAGACATATCCTTAAAGCTATCTTGTAATATTGCATCATCTGCGGGAAGGTTTGTGAGTAGCGCCATTTGAAAAGCAAAGTCTTCTATCTGCCGAATCTTCTTTTTATAACGCGCTTTTTGCATGAAATATTGATCAATACCTTGATCTGCTTTGTAGCCCAGTTTTTCAGCCTGTAACGCGGTAATGGTAATCGCTAATAAACCCGGCTGATAGTTTTTAACTGCTTCTAAAGGAATACCAAACTCTTTTAATAAGCCCTCAATCAGACTGAGTGTTTTAGTGCTTAGATGATCATTTATGGTTTTATTATTCGCATAAAAGCCATTTTCTGCGATCAGCCGCTGCCGCTCGTCTTCAGAAACAGTTTCCTCGTCGACTTCAACCACTAAAACGGATGACCGTTCATAAGCACCCAGTATTTGTTTATCCAAGGGGTAAAAGCTTTCATTGGCAAAATGTACCGACCCCATCAAATAGCCCTGCTGGCCGTCTTTTTCATAGGTCCAAAACAACTCTGCTTTCAGTGATTGAACAGGCATAAATAAACTGACAAGCAGCATCAGAAAACTAAATTTGCAGGCAAGGTAGTGCTTCATCATAAAGTGAAATCCGAATAAGTAAAAAAGGTTGTCCATAACAAATCAGTTTAAACTAATACCAATATTGCTTACGCCGCCGTCTTGAGATAATGCGCGAAGCTCTGAAATTAACTCTTCACCAGGATGGGAAGCAGATCTCAAAATATCATTCAATTCAGCCTGAAAAGAAAATTCTCGCTCAACAAGTGGGTGGGTGTCATATAATTTAATGAGTTCATTTTCGCTTAAATCGTCACCTTCAGAAAAATCAATAAATTGAAGTACTGTCGTTAATGACGCTTGGCTTGCATCCAAAGCCCGTCGCTTTTCTTCATTCAAGCCACCCAACATCGCTTGCTCAAGTAAACTCAAACAATCGGCCGTTGGCAATGCTCCGTAATGCTCACTGTCCTCTGTTTCAGGTACATAGGCCATTACGTGATCCAGCAATTCAATAATCTGTTCTTCATTGGGTTCGACAATAAGGTGCTGCCAAACACCCTCAATAATCGTTGGCAAGGGCATATAATCGCTGTCATCGGCTTCAAGACTTGTTATATATAAAACAGCATTGGGTAAAGCTCGTTCTGCGAGCGACAATATAAACGCGCGCTCACGCCATGCACTTAAAGATTGAAGCTTTTTTTGGAATTTCTGTTTATTCATGAATTAGTCCAGCAATTGATTAAGCAGGTTGTTTCGATTGTTGTAAGGTATTAAGCAAAATATTAGTACATTGGGCTAATGATATGCCAGCAGCCACGACACCATCTTCATGACCTTTCATCACAAAAAGTATTGGCAACGGCACTTTATCTAACATTAGCGCTGAAGAAACCTGCTGTACAGCATATGCCATTTCAGGGGTGCCATAAGGAATTTCTTTAGCCGTTGAAGCCAAGTTTAACACCGCAGCATTACGCCAAATATCCGGTGAATGCACATGAACAACGGCCTGTATTTGATCACTTTGTTGATATAAAACGCCATGTGTCATACTTTCTGATGAAGGCTCGGTTTCACCGTAGGCACACAAGGTGTTTTGTTCAACATTAATGCCTGTGATACAAGAAAGGTTTGCATTCGATAACGACAGCTCATGGCCTGTTTGAGAACCCGTAATTAGAAACGTTTTATTTGATTCTGGATTACGGGCTGAAATATTGCCAAAACCATAGCCTCCATAGCGACTTTCATCTTGCCCTAACAAACCGTTGGCGATCATGACCGAACGACAAGTATTCATGTCTCTCAGCGTTTGATCATTCGGACACATTGACTTGTGTTGAAAGTCGAGCGAATATTTGATGACACCTTCTTGCTCCATCATGGTTCCTCAACTTTCTAGCACAAAAGAATTTATTTTAGGGCTTTTCATTTACGTATTAAGCAGACCATAAATAGGCAAGCATGGAAATGCTAGGTCTTAGGTAGCGTCACGCCTTTTTGACCTTGATATTTTCCACCACGGTCTCGGTAGCTTGTTTCACAGACTTCATCTGACTCGAAAAATAACATTTGAGCAACGCCTTCATTCGCATAAATTTTCGCGGGAAGATTTGTTGTATTTGAAAATTCAAGGGTGACATGCCCTTCCCACTCAGGCTCAAGCGGCGTGACATTCACAATAATGCCACAACGTGCATACGTAGACTTACCAAGGCAAATCGTTAAAACACTACGAGGTATTTTGAAATATTCAACGGTACGCGCTAAAGCAAACGAGTTTGGCGGGATAATGCATACATCACTATCAATATCGACAAAGCTTTTCTCATCGAAGTTTTTAGGATCGACTGTCACCGAATGAACGTTGGTAAAAATTTTAAATTCACTACTACAACGCACGTCGTAACCATAACTTGAAGTACCATAAGATATAATACGCCCGTCTTGACCTTCACGTACTTGGCCTGGCTCAAAAGGCGAAATCATGCCTTGCTCTTGTGCCATTCGTCTTATCCACTTATCAGATTTGATTGCCATCGTTGCTTATTCCGCTTCAGTTAATTATTGCGCGTTATCATACAGGGATGAGTCTTCAAGATAAATCCCTTCATTATGGTCTAAATCAGCGCTATGCCCACTTATCACTCATATTCACAGATCAAACGCTCTCCAAGATTAAATCTCTTCAAATCAACCACCTATTTAAAATCTTTTAAACTACACTTTACGGAAGCTTCAGCTAAATGCATTGCTATCGATTCTGGATCACGAATGTAGCCATATAGCGATATTTTTTAATTCAAGTCACAAAAAAAAACAGCATTTTACAAATAGTGAACTAAACTTAAAATGCGCGTAAAATTATAAAAATTAGTAGTGTAAGTCAGGCTCGGCGTTATATTGTTTAACTTGGTCACTGCACAATACAACAACATCATTTAATGATAGTAGGTTAAGTTTTGGCATCCGATTTTTTATCGAAAATTCAGCAAAAATTCCGATTCCAAAAACTTGGCTACCGCTTGTCGTTTTATTTTATTTCAATCTGCATTTTTTTTACCTTATTAACCGCCTCTTCATTACTCTTTAAGCAATATCAAGAAGATAAAGAGTCTGTTTATGCAGAAAGCCGTAAAACAATTCTAGCCGTAGAACAACAACTTTCACGAAGCTTATGGAATGTCGACCAGGATAGTACGTATATATTACTTGAAGGTATGTATCGTATGCCCTCCATTCAGGGTTTACGGATTGTAGAATCTTTAGGTAACGTCTATGAATATGGTGATATTAATCTACCTGTGAGCATTACGATACCACTGGTATTTAATGGTCAAAAAATGGGGAAATTGGAAGTTGACGTGAATGATGAATTAATTGAAACCGGCGTGCTGGAGCAATTAAAAGTTATTTTTATCAGTTCGACCCTACTTATCGGTTTAATTGGGTTTGTATTTAGTTATATCGTTAAAAAGTCAGTCACTCAGCATCTTTCTTATATTCGTAATGCCACTGCAGATCCTAATCGCTTAACTAGCAAACAATACATGCCCATCACCTTACCCCGTGCTAATTATCGTGATGAGCTATCCGATTTAGTCGACGTGCTAAATGAAGGTCAGCGTCAAGTGGCTGAATTTGCGCATGACAGAGAGTCATATGAAAGACAGCTTGAGTACCAAGCAAACTTTGATGTGCTAACGGATTTACCGAATCGTCGTCATATCGACCAGTATTTACAGTCTGAAATTGCACTCAGCATTGAGAATCCACAAGATAAGCTAACCTTATTCTTCATCGACCTAGATGGCTTCAAAGAAGTAAATGACAGCTTGGGGCACAGTACGGGTGATTTAATTTTACAAGCCAGCGCTACACGACTTAAAGAGCTTATTAAAGCACATGATGGTTATGTTGCACGTTTTGGCGGTGATGAGTTTATTGCTTGTTTCCGCTGTAAAACGCGTGCTGAAGGGGAAGTTGTTGCAAGTAAAACTATTCTAGCATTTAAAGAAAACTTCAACTTGAATGATACACAATTACAGCTTGGCTGTAGTATTGGTATTGTTATGTACCCAGAAGATGGCGATAACGCAGAAGAACTCATCCGAAAGGCTGATACTGCGATGTATAAAGCAAAAGATGCTGGTCGTAATACTTTTGCATTTTTTGACCAATCAATGATGCACAATATTGTGTTGCACAATACCATCAAAAATAAGTTAAAAGATGCCATTAACAACGGTGATTTGGAGCTATATTTTCAACCATTAATCAACTTCAAAGATATGTCAATTACGGGCTTTGAAGCTTTACTCCGCTGGAATGATGCAGAACTTGGTAGCGTCAGACCTGATCTATTTATACCTATTGCAGAAAAGTCAGGTTTAATTTTTGATATCGATATATGGGTCTTTGAACAAGCGATCACGCAAGTACAAAAATGGCGTGAGCAGTATGATCAGGATTTTATCGTCGCGATCAACTTTAGCCCAACTAATTTCCATCACCGTGAGATGATGACATGGGCCCAGCAACATGAAGTATTTTTACAAAGTTTAGATTGGGTAGAATTAGAGGTCACAGAACGCTTGATGCTGGATGATGACCCAGTAGTTTTAAATGGCATTAAAGAACTACTTAAATCAGGCCTTCAGTTTAGTATTGATGACTTCGGTACGGGTTATTCGTCCTTGGGCTACATCAAAAAATTCAGTCATATTTTATCCAAAATCAAAATTGACCGCATGTTTATTACTGACATCATGAATAGCAAATCTGACCAAGCACTGGTAAAAAGTATTATTACCCTTGCGGATAGTCTATCAATCGAAGTACTGGCGGAGGGTGTCGAGACCCAAGCTCAGGAGGCCGTATTAATTGAGCTAGGCTGTGATTATGCCCAAGGCTACTATTATGCTAAGCCAATTCCCATTAACGAAATCCCTAACTTCTTAAATAAGTGGCATGCTCAAGCAGATTCAAAAGAAGATTTAATCAACTCTTCTTCTTAAAGCCCTCCCCTTAATATTCCCTATTTTATTCAAAATAGTGTCGAAAGTTTATACAGTTTATTTTTTAGTCATCTTTTATTTTACTAAAAAGTAAACTATATCCATTTGTTTTATAATGATTTTAAATTTTTGGCGTAATTAATGCTTTTACTTTATCTAAGTCTCACCCTGACGTGAAGACTCCTGATAATGATATAAAGGATATAAGATGTACCTAAAATCAATTATTAAGACTGTCGCACTAACAACCGCTTTAATATCAACTCATGTAACAGCAGGATTATTAACCCTCGAAACCTATGCTTCAGGAGTGAGCACGCCAAGTATCATTGGTGGTTTTGCTATGACTGATTTTGATGTAAATAATGATATCCTCTCAGGGTCTACATCTTCTTTAAGTTCACCTATTAATGGTGCTATCGAATTTCAAGATCGAAATAGGTCTTCTTTAGGAATGACTCGCCGTTCAGCTGACACAACAAACTGGTGGAACAACGGTGAAAACCTTGATTATGATATTTTCACCACGGGTGTAAGCCTCATCAGAATAATACTACCTGAAAATACCCGCGCATTTTCTTTCAATGTCGGTGCAGATCTTAGTGACACACGCAACAACGCCTGGTTAAAAGCTCAAGGTTACTCACAGTCAAATGGCGAATCAGGCAGACTACAAAAAGAATATTTTAATGTTAACAGAAACAATACGCCAGGATTCGGTATTTATGCTGACAACTCAAATGGTAATTGTGGTGTAATTTCTTCGATAGTTGTTGACCCTGAATTTTGGGGCATCGGTAATTTTTCAATTAATCAAAGTGAATGTGTTACTGAAGTACCAGAACCTAGCTCACTTGCTTTGCTTGGTTTAGGTTTATTAGGTTTTGGTGCACTACGTCGAAAAGCTTAATCATTTAAGGTACAGAAAATTTAAGTCACTGGCTGTGACTTAAATCATAAATAATTCTACGTCTATATTCTTTCTGCCTTCATTCTTGGAGGCTATTTTTATATCGCTCTTTGGGTAATGTATAAATCAACCGTTTCTTGAATACGTCTAATACCTGCTTTATCTTTAGGGTTTATAGAACCAATTCTTAACAAGCCATACTCATGATTCAACTCAATTAGTCTTAGCAAAATGCCACGTTTTGCAAAAAAATGACTTAGTTTTTCAGCTTGACTGACTGGAAGGCAATAACTTGAAAACAAGGCTTCGTGAAATATACTATTCGCCTTTTGCTGACTTCCCTGTAAGTCGCTAAATAAAGGCCGGAATAATGCTTGGCTTACCTCTGCGGCTGCTCGAATATTGCTTCGCGCTTGTTGTTGCCAAGTTTCATCTTGAAAAGCCGCTGTTGCAACACTTTGTGCCGGACCATTGATCGCCCAGAGACCTAAACGTCTTTGAAGCGTTCGAATCAATCCTTCTTTCGCAAAGACAAAACCCAAACGCAAACCTGCCAAACCAAAGAACTTACCAAAAGACCTGAGTACAATCATATTCGGTTCAAAGTGCTCCGCTAACACACTCAATTCTGGCTGGGTATCCATAAAGGCTTCATCGATAATCAGATAGGCCCCCTCGCCTAAATTTTTTACCCATATTTTGAGCTGAGCAGGAGAGAACGTGAGTCCACTCGGATTATTAGGATTAATGATAACTAAGTGCTGTCGGTTATTCTGCTGAAGTGATTTGTTGATAAACGAAATCGAAGCCTCATGTGCCATTGAGGGATAGTTTGTCACTTCAGCACCTGATTGTTGCCATTGAAGTCTATGCTCTTGATAACCAAGCTCAGGAAGTAATACCGGCAAGGGTGGTAAGCATTCTGGCAATAGCTGGATAACCGCCTGGGAACCGGATACTGACAGTAAATTATCAACACCTAAGTCTTTATTATCGTCTCCAAGATAATAAGATTTCGCTGCTTGAATAAAGTCTGGTTTCAAATAGGGTAACTGCTGAAATGCAGCACCATCAAGCTTTGTAATCGGATAGGACTCTGGATTAATCCCTGTGGATAAATCTATCCATTGCTCAACAGGCACATCAAAATGCTTGCTTGCTTGCTGCAGATCACCACCATGAAGAGGAAGTTGAGCTTTCATTATATCGTAACACTTAAATATTGTTCAAAAATGGTGATAATAACCATCACAGTTAATCCTATAGCCAACCAAAGAACCAACGTTTTATTCACTAAATAACATGCCTGTTCAATACTTAAAGCAGAAGCTTTATATCGCCCTTCATGCCCTCCTTCAGTTTCTCCAGGTAGTGGCCCTAATTGAGGTCTGGTTTGCCATTCTCCGTGATAAGGTGCTGCGCCACCTAGCGACACCGATAGCGCCCCCGCTCCTGCGGCCATCACCGGACCAGCATTTGGACTTTTCCAACTACGACCTTGAACCTTCCAGCACTGTATGGCTAACCGGGTATTGCCTAAAATTGCGTAACTACAGGCAGTTAAGCGCGCTGGTATAAAATTCAACACATCATCAATACGTGCCGAACACCAGCCAAAATGTAAAAAACGTTCTGTTTTATACCCCCACATTGCATCTAAAGTGTTACTTAAACGGTATAAAACAACACCGGGCACACCAGCGACAAGAAACCAGAATATCGCAGAGAAAATTGCATCCGCACCATTTTCTAGTACTGATTCAGTCGCGGCACTGGCAATTTCATGCTCACTCAGTGATTTTGTATCACGGCTAACAATCATCGCGACAGCTTTCCTGGCAGTATTTAAGTCGCCTGCCTTTAACGGTCTTGAAATGGCCTTGGCATGTTGTAATAAACTCCGCCAGCCAATTGCTACGTACAATACGAAGGCAGAAAATAAAATCTGCATAAAAATATTATCGTTAATGTAAAGTTCTAACACCCAGCTAAACACTACGATCGGAATAACTAAGATCAAGTAAGCAGTACAGCCGATCAACCGAGTCGAGATTTTATGGCTATTTTTATGCGTGTTATCTTTTGATCTATCCTGCTGACCCTGCCATGGGTTAAGCGAAAGCTCTATCTTCGACACGAGTAAGCCAAAACCGACCAAAGGGTGACACCGCTTTGCTTCACCAAGTAAAAAATCAAAAATCAAGGCAGCTAAAACCGTTATAAACAGAAGTATCACGCGTTAATACTCTCACCCGAGATAATCTTAGAAAGCGTATCAAGGGAAATCGCCTCTTCTACAGCATCGGCCAGCCGATTAAATTGCTCATCACGGAATTCGGTGTAATTATAAGTAGAACCATAAGCTGCCGAACTGGCGTCAGTATGATCGAGGGATTTCGAGCCCGCCCATTGAAGAATATTTGTTAAAAAATCTGACTCATCAAACAAACCATGCAGATAACTCCCCCATACCGAGTCATCGCCATTACGTGCGCCTTCATCAATCGTTATATTGCTCTGTTCATCTATCAGACTAAACAATGGCAACGCTAGATCTTCGCCCTGACTCACACCCGCATGAATTTCATATCCGCTGACTTTCGGCCTTGCATCGAGTGAATTTTGATCAGTGCCCTTTGATATAAACATACCTTGCACTCGTTTGAGTGTTTTTTGCTGAGTGAGCGTGGTTTCCATATCAATCAGGCCGAGGCCTTCACTTGATCCTGCATTTGATTCAATACCTTCCGGGTCATGAACCTGCTTTCCTAGCATTTGGAAACCACCACAAATACCAATCAGCTTGCCGCCGTATCGCAAATGCTTTTGAATCACGCTTTCCCAACCGGTTTCTTTTAAGCTTTGCAGGTCTGATCGCACACTTTTACTACCGGGCAATACAATTAAATCTGCCCCCTGAAAATCTCGTGCATCACGCATAAATTGGCAATCAATTTGTGGATGTAAACGTAAAACATCGAAGTCGGTATGATTACTTGCCCGAGGATACATCGGAACCACGACTTTGAGTTGTTCACGTACAGCCGCGCCATTCGTTAGTTGAGTATCAGTTTGTCCGTTTGATTGAGAGATATTCAAAGCATCTTCCGCTTCAATATGCAGATCTCTTAGGTACGGAATTACGCCTAAAACCGGCACCCCTGTTTTTTCTTCTAACCAATCTAGCCCCGACGTCAATAAGCTAATGTCTCCTCTAAATCGATTGATGACAAAACCTTTTATCCGCTGCTGTTCAGAAGGACTAAGCAATTCATAAGTACCGTAAAGATGAGCAAAAACCCCGCCCCGGTCTATATCTGCAATAATAATTACCGGACAATCAACCGCTTCGGCAAACCCCATATTTGCAATATCATGTTCGCGTAAATTAATTTCTGCGGGGCTTCCCGCACCTTCAACGATCACCACATCGTATTTACTGCGTAAGCTCTCATAACAGTTGACCACGCAATCTAAGAGCTCTGGTTTATATTCATGATAGGTGCGCGCGTCCATATTACCGATAGCATGCCCGTTAACGATCACTTGTGCGCCCACATCACTATTGGGTTTAAGGAGTACCGGATTCATTTCAACGGAAGCATCTAAGTAGCAAGCCTCTGCTTGAACCGCTTGTGCTCGGCCAATTTCGCCACCTTCTTTCGTGACGGCACTATTTAAAGCCATATTCTGGGATTTAAAAGGCGCGACCGATACTTTTTTCCTCGCTAAAATACGACCAAGCGCAGCAACCATAATGCTTTTACCGGCATCCGAGGTACAACCTTGAACCATCAAGTGGCCACGTAATTTCATCTTTTCTATTCTCACTTATTTATGGGCTGAGTCATTTAACTCAAGATAGGTTCATTCTAAGGTAAGCTCACTCTAAGATAGCCTCATACTAAAATATGCCACACAGGCAAGTAAAACTGCGACTTCACTTAGCTCAATTAAGGCACCTGCGGTATCACCCGTACAGCCATCAAGACGACATAACATCAGATGCCGTAAATACATAAACACAGCAAGGCCTGCGATAAGGATCATGATTAAATGCCACCCAAAAACTAAACATGCAATCACCAATACGACACAGCACACACACCAGACCGCATTGGTAGAAAGATGCTCACTAATGGCTTTACCCAAACCGTTTTTTCGCGCATAAGGCGTGGTCGCAAATAAAACCATCGCACTCATTCTAGAAAGCATTAAGGGCCAGACCAACACCAAATAATAACTTTTCTGTGCTAATGCTTGTGTTAATAATGCTTCCAATGCCGCATATTTAACGAGCATCACCAGCACCACTGTCGCAATCGCGATTGGCCCAGAGGTTGGGTCTTTCATTAATTCTAAGGTACGCTTTTTAGAACCTAAACCTCCCATCCAAGCATCAGCACAATCAGCTAAGCCATCGACATGCAAAGCGCCCGTTAACACGACCCATCCAGTCAAAAGTAACGCGGCTGATAAACTGCTGCCAAATACCTGCATCAAAGCAATGGCCAGCGCGCTTAATATCAGCCCTAACAGCGCACCAACCACCGGATAAAACATGAGTGATGCACCCACATCTTTATCTTTAGGCATTGGTAGGTGCCCTACTGGCAGACTACTTAAAAACTGAATGGCAATCAGCAAAGGTTGTAAGTACTGATATGCGTTTTTTATAATACCTTGCTTGAATTTCAACTTATCCTTCACCGTGGCTATGACCCTTGCAACCGTTATTTTCTCCACCCTTGCTATCACTCTCTCCTTCAGATACACCCGCTGATTCAAAGGTCGCCATTTTACTATGTAATTGACAGGCCATGCGCATCAGAGGGACTGCCAATGCAGCACCACTTGCTTCACCCAAGCGCATATTTAACGAAAGCAATGCGTCTGCACTCATACTCTTAAGTACGACAGCATGGCCCGCTTCTGACGATTGATGAGCAAAGAATAACCAAGGCCGAATAGAAGGATTAATGTTTACCGCAACCAATGCTGCGACTGAGCTAATAAAACCATCTACTAACACGGTAATACCTACTTGTGCACACGCAATATAAGCACCCACTAAGCCGGCTATTTCAAAACCACCGAGACATTGCAGCGCCTTTAGCGCATCTACCTTCTCCCCACCAAAAGCATGCAGCGCTAGCCCTCGCGTGACCGCGCTCTGCTTGCGTTGAATACCCTCATCATCCACGCCAGTACCACGACCTACTAAGTCTGAAACAGGTTGATTAAGTAAGGCACATGCGAGCGCTGAAGCAGAGGTCGTATTACCAATACCCATTTCACCGCCAATAAAAAGCTGTGTTTTATGTTCAATCGCATCAATGGCAACGACTTGCCCTGCAGATAGTGCCGCATTCAACTGTGCTTTTGACATCGCTTCTTTTTGACAAAAATTCTGAGTACCTGCTGCAACCCTTTCATTTTGAACACTCGGTAATTCAGGCAGTTCATTTACGGTACCTAGGTTAATCACACCAAAATTTGCGGCTAATGACTCTGCCATAACAGTAATCGCAGCGCCTTGGGCTGCGAAGTTTTTCACCATTTCACCCGTCACCACTTGTGGAAATGCTGATATACCCTCATCGGCTACACCATGATCTGCAGCGAATACACGAATCATCACATTATCTAACGCGGGTTTAAGCACGCCCTGCAAACCTGCCAAGTGTGTGGCAATATGCTCTAACTGTCCTAACGAGCCGGGAGGTTTAGTCAACGTACCTTGATGCGCTAATGCTTGTTGCTCAGCTTCGATATTAAATGCTTTAGCTGGAATATTTACCCACTTCATGTTTATCTCCTAAAAATTCATTGCCCTTCTTTTTCTGCATCAATATCGAGCAGTAAATTTTGTAGGTCTTGTTTGTCTTGATCTGTGGCTTGCCACATCTCACGTTGAGTCGCTTCGAGCATACGTTCTGTCATTTCTTCTAATGCCGATAAGTTATGCTCTCGCATGAATGCTTGATTTTTTTGGTCAAAAATCAAGGCTTGCGCTACTTGCTGATATTGGTAATCGTCAATAAAGTCAGTCGTGGCATCATAGGCAAATAAATAATCGATCGTTGCTGCCATTTCAAAAGCACCTTTATAACCATGCTCTCGCATCGCATTAATCCACTTAGGATTAAGCACCCTAGACCGAATCACACGATTAAGCTCTTCTTTCAAGGTTCTTATTTTAGGTGATTCAGGGTTTGAATGGTCACCATGAAATACCACCGGCATCTGTCCACGATAAACATTTACCGCGTTCGCCATACCACCTTGAAACTGATAATAATCGTCAGAATCTAATAAGTCATGCTCTCGATTGTCTTGATTTTGAACAACGGCTTCTAATTGAGACAATTGATGCCTAAACGCAGCGGGTGCAGCAACGCCTTGGGGTTCTTTTTCAGAGTGATTTCCATAAGCATACCCTCCCCAGTTTACGTAGGCTTCGGCCAAGTCACTCTGTTGTTCCCAGCAGCGTTCATCAATCAGTCCCTGTAAACCTGCGCCATACGCACCGGGCTTACTACCAAATACACGGTAACTCGCTTCTCGTTTGGCTTGCTCTGATGACATACCTTGTTCGACTAATTCTGCATACCTCGAATTGATATGCTGTCGGATCATATTCTCATTACCCGGCTCTTCTAACTCGGCTAATGCCTGCACGGCAGCATCATAAAGCCGCATCACATTTGCAAACGCATCACGAAAAAAACCTGACACTCGTAAGGTGACATCAACACGAGGTCGCCCCAATAACATACAGGGGATAATTTCAAAATCGACAACCCGGTTCGAACCTGCAGCCCAAATCGGTTTAACGCCCATTAATGAAAATGCCTGAGCAATATCATCGCCCCCCGTTCGCATGGTCGCTGTACCCCAAACGGATAGACCCAATTTCTTTGGGTAATCTCCCTGCTCTTGAAGGTAACGTGCAATCAATGCCTCCGCAGATTTTTCACCTAAAGCCCATGCTGCGGGTGAAGGTATTGCTCGGCTATCGACCGAAAAGAAATTTCTGCCAGTCGGTAAGGTATCTAAGCGTCCACGAGTAGGTGCACCACTTGGCCCTGGTGGTACGAATTCACCACATAAGCCCTGAGTAAGTGATTGAATTTCTAGTTGAGCGCTTTGTTCTAATGCCGGAATCAACTGCTTACGCGCAAACATTAACAGCACATAGGTACTGGGAAATAATGACTCTAATTTACCTAAGTCCTCAGTTCCAATCAAATAATCAGACACCCACTTTAAAGCTAACAACTCAAGCCGTTCACGTGTGTCGGCCGTTGTTCGCCAGTTGCTGGTATCTATACCGAGCAATATTTGTGGACGGGCACCAGTCCAGTTTTCTGCGCTGTAAGCTAAGGGATTAAAAGGTTCACACGCTGTCTGTAGATTCAAGTCATACGCAATGCTATGCAAAATTCCTTGAGTATGTGCTTCATTACCTCGCGGTAAACGTAATAACGCAACAATGGTATCGGCTAGCTTTCCCTTCTCAGGTAAGGCACCAAGAATATGTAAGCCATGACGTATTTGTGCTTCTTTTATATCACATAAATAAGCGTCCAACTGGTCAAGTACTTGTTGATCAGCACTTACAGAGTTTGTAGGCACTTCCTTACTTGTGAGTGCATTATTAGTTAGTTCTTGTAGAATATTTGTTTCACGCACTAAAATAAGTATGCGGTCTCTTAGCCAGTTTTCACGTCGAACATCCATTCCCAAAGCTTGATAATATTCATCGACCAAACCTTCTAATTCAGCTAAATCACCATAAGTTTCTGCACGTGTCATTGGTGGCATCAGGTGGTCAATAATCACGGCTTGTGTTCGTCGTTTTGCTTGCGCGCCTTCACCTGGGTCATTGACAATAAAAGGGTAAAAGTTAGGCATCGGGCCTAAAATTAAGTCTGGCCAACATTCGTTTGATAATGCGGAGCCTTTGCCGGGTAACCATTCCAAGTTGCCATGCTTGCCAACATGAATCACAGCGCTCACTTGATATTCATGACGTAGCCAAAAGTAGAAAGCCAAATAACTATGTGGCGGAATCAGGTCTGGGTCATGATAGTTCGCGGCTAAATCCCGATCAAAGCCTCGTGCTGGTTGAATCCCGATAAAGGTTTCACCTGAACGAATGCCTGCGATCATTAATCGCCCTTGTCTGAATTTAGGGTCTTGCTCAGGGCTACCCCATTGTTTATAAATCGCTGTTTGATTTGCTTTGGGTAAGGTTTGAAAATAACGCTGATAGTTTTCAAGCGAAAGACTTTGCCAGCACGGTAATTGATGAAGCGTATTTGGATTATTGGTGACACTGCCCATTAACGCTTCAATCAATCCCGTACCCGTCTCAGGTAGTTCTTCGACCCGATAATCAGCCTGCTTAAGCCCATTTAATATTGCCAAAGCCGAAGCCGGTGTATCTAAACCGACACCATTTCCGATACGACCATCTTTGGTTGGATAATTGGCGAGAATGAGTGCAATACGTTTTTGAGAGTTCGGTTTCGTCGCTAGTTCACAATAGCGTTTAGCCAAACTAACCACCCAGTCAGCGCGTTCGTGATGCAGTGCATAACGCACCAGTGATATTTCACAACGTTCATCAAAGGCCTCTTCGGCTTTAAAACTAATCGCGCGTGAAATAACACGGCCATCCATTTCTGGTAACACAACTTGCATCGCTAAATCACGACTATTTAAGCCCTGAGTATTAGTAGCCCAATCTTCCTGTAAGGTACTCGACAACATCACCTGAATAACCGGAATTTGGTTAATAAAAGGCGAGATAAAATAAGACGGCCCACTATCGGTTGCCGCTGAAAATTCACTCCCCCTTAAAGATGAAGAATTACTGGCAAAACCGGTGGTATTGAGAATAACGCGCGCATTGCTAGCTTCAATTAAGTGATTGACCAAAGCCAGCGATTCACTATCTTTAAGTGAACTGACTGCAATCGGCAGCGGTTTCAGCCCTTGTGTTTGCACACACTTAATAAAGTCATCAAACATTGCGGTATTGGCATTTTGTAAATGACTACGGTAAAACAATATTATGCAAACGTATTCATCTGCCAGCTCTGATTTTAATGATGCAGATGTTTGCTCAATATAGTCTTTCCACTCAGCAAGAGTCGCTCCTAATTCTGGATGACGGGAGTGAATGCGCTCACCTTCTTGTAGCTGTTTTGAGGGAAGATAAATAAGGCTTTTAGGTAATACTTTCGGCTCGTGCCAGCCGTTCTGGTCGCTCGGGTAATTTAAGTATTCAGCAGCGAGATACTTAAGCAGGTGCTCGCTATTATTCGAGCCGCCCTCACGTAAAAATCGCCAAACGCGTATTGCTTCATCCATAGTAACGGTTGAAGCAGCGAATAATTCCCCGTCTTCAGCATCATCACCCGGCACAATAATAAGCTGCCGGTCTGATTTCTCCGCCGCCCAAGATTGGAACTGTTCAAACCCATATTCCCAGTAACTTTGCCCTCCTAGCAAGGACAGCACGACGAGCTGGCTCGCGTCTAAAACCTTATCTTGATAAAGGTCAAATGCGGCAGGCTTTCGTAAGTGCATCCAATTAGCGAGACGAATACTCGGAAAATTTTGAGACAGGTTATTTGCAGCATTTGCCAGCGCACTTAAGCTACTGTCTGCCGCAGATAATATAACAATATCTGCGGGCGACTGCTCAAGATCAATAATGCCTTCGTCATCGACAAAGCCACCCGGTTTCGCTGCAAATAGATGCATTATGCGGTCAGTTCAAGCTGAGCCGCAGCAAGTGCTTCAGTAATTAATGATTTATCTAAATCTTTTCCGATAAAGACCAAGTGCGTCGCACGCGCTTCATCTTGCTGCCACAAACGATCAAAGTACACATCCATACGTTCTCCTACGGCTTGGATCACTTGACGCATTGGTTTACCCGGCATAGCGATAAAGCCTTTTGCCCGGTAAATATTATGCGCTTCAAGTAGTGAGGTCATAATCGTTTGTAATAAATTACTATCGACTTCACCCAACTTAATCACAAACGAATCAAAATGGTCATGTGCGTGTTCATGATGATCACCGTGATGATGGTGATGGTCATGGTGCGTCGCAACCGCTTCGATATTATTTTCAGACGCAGCATCGATCCCCATAATAGTTTCTAGTGATAAAGGGCTTTGTGTCGTTGTGCCTTGTGTTATGCCAGACCCATTTGTATCAGAGCTTGCAGCTTGACGGGTATAAATCGTTTTTACAGAGGAGGGTACTTTTGCTGAAACAACCTTTTCTACCTGTAAACGCTGGGCGTCATCTAATAAATCATTTTTACCAACAATCACTAAATCAGCGGCACTTAACTGGTCATCTAACAACTCATTTAAAGTCGGGTCATGATCTAAACTTTCATCTGCTTGTCGTTGTGCTTCAACTTGTGCGACATCATTCGCAAATCGACCCGCTGCTACGGCAGGTCCATCAATTAGAGTAATGACCGCATCTACCGTGCAGTACTGTTTGATTTCAGGCCAGTTGAACGCTTGTACGAGGGGTTTTGGCAGTGCCAAGCCGCTCGTTTCAATCAAGATATGGTCAATATCATCTCGACGTGCAACCAACTCTTTCATGACAGGTAAAAATTCTTCTTCTACCGTGCAACAAATACAGCCATTTGCGAGTTCGTAGATGCCATTTTCACCTTGAGTGGCTGCAGCTTCTTCACCCTCTTCACAAGACAAGGGACAGCTACGGAGTAAGTCCGCATCAATATCTAACTCGCCAAATTCATTTACGATGACTGCAATACGCTTACCTTTCGCTTGTTTAAGTAAGTTCGATAGCAAAGTTGTTTTTCCGCTACCTAAAAATCCAGTCACGATCGTTGCGGGAATTTTATTTAGTTCCATCTTTTACACCTGTGAATTCTGTTAAATATTCAGAGTAATATGTTTATAAAGAGACCGATTTACCCTCTGCTATGAAGTTTCACGCTTCACCGTTCGGGGCGTTTCAGGTTTCACTTTTGGCCGATAAACATGCGCTTGGTCTTGGTCATATAAATATGAGTCCTGAAATTCATCTGTTTTCAACACAGGGCCGACTAAAATGAGCGATGTTCTGGTGAATTTCTTTGCTCGTACTTTTTCAACGATATTACTCAGTGTGCCCTGAACTTTATCTTGGTCAGGCCATGAGGTACGATAACACACGGCAACTGGGCAGTTTTCACCATAATGCGGAATGAGTTCTTCGACTATTTTATGAATACGCGTAATACCAAGGTGTATCACCAAGGTCGCACCACTACGGGCAAGCTCAGGTAAACGCTCTCGCTCTGGAAAAGGTGTTTTACCTTCGTATCGCGTCATGATAATTGTCTGAGAAACACCTGAAAGCGTTAGTTCTTTACCCAACCATGCGGCTGAAGCTGAGGTTGCCGTGACGCCGGGAATAATTTCAAAGGGTATGCCTAAGGTTTCTAATCTACGAATTTGCTCACCAATAGCGCCATAAACCGAAGGGTCACCAGAATGGACACGCGCGACATCTTTACCTGCGGCATGTGCTTGTTCGATATGTACGAGAATTTCATCCAGATCAATCGAAGCGGTATCAATAATTAGCTCTGCTTTGTCTTCGACCGTCTGTAGAATTTCACGCGGTACCAAAGAACCGGCATATAAAATGACAGGACATTGCTCGATTAGACGCTGGCCTTTCACAGTAATTAATTCAGGGTCACCTGGCCCGGCACCAATAAAATATACAGTCATGTTCTCTTGCCTTTATGTTAACTTCTTTTTATAGCCACGAGGGGTATACACCCACTGCTTATCTTTATATGTGATATGGCGAGTCTCACAATTACCCACCATTACCAAGGTGAACATATCAACGTCTTTTGCATCAAGCTCAGCTAAGGTAATCAGTTCAATAGTTTCTTCGTCACGTGTCAATTGTCGACCAATTAAAACCGGCGTTTCTGCTGGGCGATATTCCAATAGAATGTCGCGTGCAGTATTTAGTTGCCAATCACGTTTTTTCGAGACTGGATTATAAAAGGACACAACAAAGTCGCCCGTTCCGGCACTATGAACGCGCTTTTCAATGGTTTCCCAAGGCGTTAACAAGTCGGATAGCGAAATGGTACAAAAATCGTGACCTAACATAGCGCCTGCTTTAGCGGCACCAGCCTGCATTGCTGAAATACCCGGTACCACTTCAATTTCAACATCCAGCCATTCAGGGTGGTCTTCCGCACCCGTGAGATGCTGATCCAGCAACTCAAACACTAAGGTTGCCATGGCATAAATACCAATATCACCACTCGAAATTAATGCTGTTGTTTTTCCACTTGCGGCTAATTCAAGCGCAAGACGGGCACGTGCAATTTCTTCACCTAGCGGCAAATCATGATGAGTCTTGCCTTTACAAATATCACCCAACAAGTCTAGATAAAGACCGTAAGCGACAAGATCGCTACATTTGTTCACAACTTCAGTGGCTTTTGGCGATACCAGTTGAGCGTCGCCTGGCCCCATTCCAACTAAAAAAAGTTTACTCATAATTTGGTTTACATCTCTTTCTATGTTTCAACTTGATGGAAAGCTTCTGGCTATCGCACAGGTCGCTTTACTATTTTTCTGTTTATTGAGTACTAACTCTGGCACCTCAGCGGTCACTACCTTCGCGGCATATAATGCCGCCGACTCTGCGACACCATAAACGCCCACAACGCTCATAATGTAGTCAGATTTAGTGCTAAGAAGTGGTTCTACTGTCGCGAGTTGTTTTTGATTCCAGGTTGAGAATGGTTTTTCAAACTGCTTGGAAAGTTCAATTAAACCGACTTCATCCGCTTTGATATCAATACTGTTAATGCTTTGAATTTGCTCCAGTTTGAGATTTGCCTGCTGTAGGCAACCTACTAACAAGGTCTGCAGTTCTGCCAGCGGACAATCTCTTTCACACCCCATGCCGACGGTATATATAGGTTTCAAATAGGGCTTCGCGGTAGTGCTAACCAGTTGTGCGCAGAGCATGTCTGCAACCTGCCGCCCCCATTCGTTTGCCCCGCCTTCATGGCCGGAGATCATGGGAATAACGTAGTCGCCGCACTCATCAAGTACGAGTACTGGCGGGTCTTGATGTTTGCTTTCCAGCACCGGTGCAAGTGTTCGCACGGCAATACCGGTTGCACAAATTAAGATTAAGGCATCACCCTGTTTAAATGCAGATTGCACTTGTTCAGTAAAAGACGAAGGCTTATGCCAATGACTTGCTTCAGGTAGTTTCTCAATTAACGTTTGAGCGAGTTTTTGGCCCGCGTCAGTGAGTGAAACAATTCGGATCATAAGCGCCGTGACTCTTGTTTGGTTATTACAAACAAGGAAAAATAGGGCCCAGTTTCTTGTTGATCTAAAGCATAAACATCAGAAGTGATACGTTCATTTTCTCGCCCGATATATTCCAAATAATGTGCATCAGACATCCGTTGTGTTTTCTCTAATAAAGCAAGTAACCTCGGCCGTGAACGCCCTGCTTTCATGATGATCACGCTATCAAAGTCTCTGAGCGTTTTTTCAATGACGTCATCATCATGACGTCCACTAATCACCGAGAATGATTCTTTCATCATCGTTAATGGCAAATTCAATGCCGATGAAGCAGCGTGAGGCGATGATATGCCAGGAACAGAAATACAGGTAAAACGTCTGTTATCGGAAGATTGTATACGTGCAAGTAGATAAGCAAATGAGCCAAAGAAAAGTGGGTCACCTTCACAAAGAAATACGACGTTTAAGCCTTGCGCTAAAAATGTTTGAATCTCCAATGCGGCTTGATCATAAACCTTGTCGCCAATACTCGGATCATCCGCCATTGGCATAATAATCGGCATTTCAATTTGTTTTGATGCATTGCCTTCAAGTAATGATTGCGCAATATCTCTAGATTGAGACCGTTTGTGCTGATTCGCTAAATAAGCAATCACATCAGCTTGCTGTATCAGCCGGGCTGCTTTTAGGGTGATTAATTCAGGATCACCTGGGCCGACACCGACGCCATAAAATATGCCGTCGTTTGAAGATATACCTGTAACTGGCTTAGTCATTATTTAGCTCCGCCAACTTCATAAACTTAAAAAGTGTGACCGGTAAACTCGGACGATAGAGTAATTGCCCAGCAAGCTTGCTGCCTTTACTGATACTAACCTGTAAAGTTTCAAGCTCAACATCTTGAACACTTTCACGCACATCCATAAACTGAAACAAATGTTGTTTCGTCGCTTCTGTGACAGCGGACGCGACCAATACACCACCTATGGGAAGTTTTTGCCAAACAAGCGCGAGTATCTCAGGTAATGAACCTCCACTTCCTCCAATAAAAACCTTAGTTGGATCAGGTAAACCCGACAGTTTTTCAGGTGCCCTGCCAGCGGTAACATTAAGCTGAGAAACAACACCAAAGCGATCACGGTTAGCCTCAAGACAAGCAAGTCGTGCTTCGTGATGCTCAACTGCATGTACTTGAACCTGTTTATTCCAATAGGCTAATTCAACTGCAACAGAGCCACAGCCTGCACCAATATCCCATATCACGTCTGAATTATTGGCTTGCATAAGCGACAAAATAGCTAAACGTACTTCACGCTTTGTAAGCATCTTGCTATTATTTTTAGATTGATTTTTTTCAGCCGTACCCGTGTTAGCAACATCCGTAATAAAATTTTCATTTGGAATGCCGGGAAAGCTTGGAAGTATCAAACCTTTACCTTGCACTTCAATCACGCTCAAATGTAGTGGATCAAAAAGCTGATCGGATTCGCTTAAGCGACTCACCTCAAAACGACTAATTTTTTGTTCTGGATATCCTAAAGTTTCACATACCGTGATCATGGAACTTTCAAAACCAGCGTTAATACATTCTTGCGCTAAAACCTGAGGTACACTTTTTTTATCACTCAGCACTACTAATGTTTGGGCTGGTTTTAGCGTTTTACGAATTTGTGCAACAGGTCGACCATGTAAACTTAAAACATCAACATCTTGCAACGACAAACCTAAGGCATGACATGCAGCTTGAATGCTCGATACCGCAGGATAAAAACTAAGTTTTTCAGCAGAGTAGTGTTTTGAAAACCAGCGACCAATGCCATAAAACAAGGGGTCTCCTGAAGCTAGTATGCTAACCTTGTCCGACGGTTCAATACTTTCTAACCAAGTTGATAGTTCACGTAAGGGCGGTAGTAATAAGGTTTGAGTTGTTTCTGGTTTCAAGTGTTCAATCACTTGCAGTTGTCGCGCTGAACCCACCACCCAGTTAGAGCCCTCTAACGCTATTCGAGCAGACCGGTTTAATTCAGCATGCTCCGAAACACCCAAACCAATAATATGAATCAATAGAGTTCACCTACATTGCAACGTAGTAGCGCATTACAGCTCGCGGCGGAAACCGCACTACCGCCTTGACGGCCCAGTAAGGTGATACATTCGATACCTAAGTCTTTATGGTGATCCCAAAGCGCTTGCTTGGATTCGGCTGCACCAACAAATCCGACAGGCATACCAATAATAAGCGCAGGCTTTGGACAACCTGCTTGAATCATTTCTAATAAGCGAAACAAAGCTGTCGGCGCATTGCCAATAATTACGATACTACCTTCAAGGTGTGGTTGCCAAAAATCCAATGCCGCCATAGAACGCGTATCACCACGCGCCTTGGCAAGTTCAGGCACTCTTGTATCATTTAGAAAGCATAGAGGCTCGGCGCTAAGCATACGCTTGGTGAGGCCCTGCTTAACCATTTCAACATCGCATAGAATGGTGCTATTTTTTGCGAGTGCATCACAACCACTTTGACATGCCTGCTGACTAAAGAAGACCTGTTCAGACACTTCTGGCAATCCAATACTGTGCACAATACGCATCACCACTTGTTGCTCTTGCTGAGAAAAACGCGAGAGCTTGGTGAGTTCACGGATCTGCCGAAAACTTTCATGCTCAATTGCTTTTGGGTCTGCCTGATAGTCAAAGTTGCTCGTTTTCATATGCCCTTTTTTCATAGTAAATAAAACTTACTTATGATCATGTGAATGGCCATGATCGTGACTATGAGAGTGCCCGTCAGTACCAATTCCCTGAACATGGTGATGGTGGCTTTCTTGAGGCGTACCGACTTTATGCTCTGAACCGACAATCTGTACACGATACTGACAAAGCTGACAGTTCATATTCGGGTTACCTGCACTGATTTGTTCAAACCGTTCAACAAAAGTATCGATTACTTTTGGGTGATCGTTTAAATATGGCGCCTTCACAACCGCTACATCAGGGTACTTTGCCGCATAATCATCTACCCATTGGTAAATTTTCTTCACCAAGCGGCCTGTAAATAAGAAATAAGGAAAAACAATAACTTGTTTAAAACCTAAGCCATGCGCACGCTCTAAGCAGTCAGGTACTAATGGTGTCGTCACGCCACTAAAACAAGTCGTTGCCCAACCAAAACCCATACCTTCTTCAAGAATACGGGTAATTTTTGCAATATTAGAATTCGCATCGGCATCTGACGCACCACGCCCAACCACGACTAATAAAGTGTCTTCACGTTTGTATTCGTTATTTGCCGAATTGCTAATAAGTTTTTTTAGTTCTACTTCAGATTCCTCAATACGCGCTTGTGCCGCCTGAACCATTTTTGCATTCACGCCCAGTTCGGTACCGTATTCAATACTAATATCATATTCTTGCTGTAAGGCATTCAGCTCACTAGGAATATCATTTTTAGCATGGCCGCCTGCCATTAACATTCCCGGAATGGCTTCTATTTGTGTTGCCCCTTTTGCTTTTAGCGCCTCAATTCCGTCTGCAATGATCGGCTTAGCAAATTCTAAAAACCCTGTTTCAACTAAGCGATCCGGAAAACGCTTTCTAAAATGGCCCGCTAGCTGGTGAAACTCTTCAACAGCGTCGTTATCTCTTGAGCCATGACCCACAAATAGAATGGCTGGCTTGTCTGCTTCTGTTTTCATAATTAGTTCAGTCATCAGGATTCCTTACAAAAATACTTTAATAATTTTATATGTGTTCATCAGTGTGTCTTTATCTACTGCGCTTTTAACCAATGTTCAACGAAGCTTTGGCACGCTGATTTTGAAATAAATTCTTCATCCGCTTCCGGTAATTCTGGGCGAGTAAACATCAATACGGGTATGTTCAATTCTCTGGCTACAAGCAGCTTTGCTTGCATCGAAGTACCGCCACTATTCTTTGTTACCAATACATCCACTTGCTGTTTCAACATTATTTCTCGTTCGTTTTCCAACGAAAATGGACCTATCGCTTTATGCCAAGCCATCGATGAAGGTAATTCATCTTTTGGTTCCACGGCTGTTCTTAGTATCTGCTTTTGGCCTTGTTCACCTAAGCTTTCGAAAGTTTTTATCGCTATCGTCGGTAACTGACCGGCGGTTAAGAACACCTTTTTTTTAAGCTGTAAGGCCTTCAGTAATTCGGGCCAGTCTTCATAGAACTGCCAATTGTCGTCTGTTTCAGGCAGCCATGATGGTCGATGAAAACGCCAGCAAGGAATATCACAACGCTGCGTACTTTCACGCGCAGTAAAGCTCATCACTTTCGCATAAGGGTGAGTCACATCTAAAACGGCAACAATACCTTCTTTTTTAAGGTAGGTCGTTAAGCCACCAAACTGCGTAAAACCACCACTAATGACCTCACATTCAAGTACGGGCTGCCGCACCAATCCGGCAATACTATAAACAACAGTACAAGCACTTTTATGTAATGCTGCCGCTAAGTGTCGGCCATCTGCTGTACCGCCCAATATCAGTATTTTCATGTTGTTCATTGCGCTAGTTTCTTCATTCAAACAACCACTAATTAATAAGCTCTACCGAGCTGACCCTACGATTTCACCCTGCCGATTCACTACCCATAAATCGAGTACGATTGCTGACGGTATGATTTTTCGAACCTGCCACATAGCTTGTCTACATACTAAATTTGCTAACGATACCTGCTCTTTTTGGCAATGATTTAGCGCTTCAATACTCGTATTCGATTTCAGAACTCTCTCTTTTAAAGCCTCATTTGCACCAGCTTCAATCGCCAGATCAGCCAAAAAAGTAAAATCAATCGATGACGCTCGGCTATGTAAATCCAAATGCCCTTGTGCCAGCTTGCTTATTTTTCCAAAACCGCCACATATACTTAGGCGTTCAACCGGTGCTTTCTTTAAATATTTCAACACTGCACCGACAAAATCGCCCATTTCGATTAAGGCCATCTCTGTTAAATGATATTTCTCTCGTATGGCTGTTTCACTTTGGTTTCCTGTTGTCGCCGCAATATGTTTAATGCCATTGGCTCTCGCGACATCGATCCCTTGATGGATCGAAGCAATATAAGCCGAACATGAAAATGGCCGTACAATGCCCGTTGTCCCTAAAATCGATAAGCCACCTAAAATACCCAAGCGTGGATTCATCGTTTTTAGGGCTAAATTTTCACCGCCTTCAATCGCAACCGTAACCGAAAAGCCTCCCAAATAATTAAACTCATCTGCAATCGCTTCGAGGTGTTCTGTCATCATTTTTCTAGGTACGGGATTAATTGCTGGCTCGCCAACCGCTAAAGCAAGCCCTGAACGCGTCACCGTTCCTACGCCTTCACCTGCATGAAAAACAATGCCCGCTGCAGTTGTAAGCTTTAACGCCACGCTTACTTTTGCACCATGCGTCACATCTGGGTCATCACCGGCATCTTTTATCGTACTTGCAACACCCTGCTCTTCACGCCATCCAGTATTAAAAATCGTCAGTAATACCGTCTTACCCTTCGGCAACGTAATTTCGACAACGTGCTCATTGCTAGGTGATTGCAAGTGATCTGACGCCAACATGAACCGAGCGGCTGCAACACAGCAAGCTGTTGCACAACTCCCCGTCGTAAGACCGGTTTTTAATTTCTTTGGCTGCTCTCCACTTTCTGGCCACATAATTTGACTTCTATTAATGCATGCATCGATTCATTCGTCGCGTTAACTTATAGAAATTTCTTAAATCGACTGACTCAACCAAAAACTTCCTAAGACGATAGAACCTGTTGCTATTAAATATTGGCTCCACTGAAAAAATCGCGTATTAAATGCCTGTAGTTTTTGTTGAGCAAAGCCTAAGCCTAAACCAAATAAAGCCATCGCCAGTAATACACCCAGTGAAAATACGATTAAGTAGACCACGGCTAAACCTAACTGCTCTGAAGCTGCTCCCTGTGAAACAAGCGGCACTAATGCCAAAGCCGGCGCACTGCCCGCAAGCCCATGCAACATACCCACCATTGTTGGTGTATGCGCTTCATGGTTCTTACTTTTTGAATCACCTTGTACCAACCAATGCGTATGCGTTACGTCGCCATGTTGATGAACGTGCAATCTGAGCTTTTGTTTGCGTATTCGAACTAAACAAAACACACCAATCACGATTAATAAAACACCAACACTCGCTTCAGCAACACTCAATAAACTTTCAGGTAACTCAAAACCTAAACCAAAAAATAATAAGCCCACTAACATCAGCACCGCACCATGACCTAAGGCCCATTTTAAACAATAACTAATGGTGGTGAGAAAGCTCACTTTTTTTCGATTACTCAAGGCTGAAACAGCCATCACATGATCAGCATCCAACGCATGCACTAAACCTAATGAAAAGCCAGCCCCAATCATCACCCACGGGCTGATTAGCGCTGAACTCATTAACTCGGAGCTTGCAAAGAGACTACTGGCAAATACTGAACCAGTAAATAAAATACTAACGAATAGTGAACTGACAAACAGGACTTTAACCAACATAATAGTCAGTCTCCTTACACGGGTTAAGTACACGATTATTTGGCGCTTCAGATAATGAGGGCGCTAATGAAGCAGATAATGAAAAGATATCGCCAATAGCATTTGGATTTGATGGAAAAAACAAGTGTAAGTAACTCGCCGTTAGGCCCTTACTTCGATATATCGCCTCACCTGGTGCCGTGTGTCGCTGTCTGCGAGCGTAACTAATGGGTTCTTGTATCACTGCACTCCGAGATCGATGATGTGCATGCCCTCTAAGTTCACCTTCAGGTAATATCGCTGTTTGCATGCCCTGACATCCACGTTTGCCCCTCATTGCGCCTTCGCCTGCCAATAAACCCAGCATTGTATGCGTTTTATCTTCTAGGTCAGTGAGTGTTTCCAAGCAATAAAGAAAACCACCACATTCAGCTAATATAGGCCGTTCATTCGTGTAAAACTGAACGATCGATTCTAGCATTGTGGTATTTTTAGCTAAGCTATTCGCGTGTAATTCAGGATATCCGCCCGGCAGCCAAAGCCCGTCAGCTTCTGGCATTCGAGAGTCATGCAGTGGCGAAAAAAATTCATAACTCGCGCCCATCTGCGTTAATAAGTCCAAGTTAGCCTGATAGATAAAACTAAATGCTTCATCTTTGGCAACCACAATATGTAAACCCGACAAACTTTGTTGAACCGGCGCTTGACCCCTTATTTCTGCACTAAATTCAACTAAGGGAAAAATTTGCTCAGGTGGTATTTGAAAGCCATGACTTAATGCTAAAGCACCCGCTTCAAACCGCTCTTCTAACAAGGATCGTGCTTCAGACGCTTGTACTAATCCTAAATGTCGCTCAGGCAATACAACAGAAGAGTCGCGGGCAAAAGTAGCGAGTAATGGGGTATCTGGCGCATGAGATAGTGCATCCCGAATTAATTCAGTATGGCGCTCCGTACTACAGCCATTGGCAATTAAACCGACCACTGAAATATCATCTCGAAAAGTCGATAAACCTTTCATGATCGCGGCCGCTGTTTGCGCCATGCCTTTTACATCCATCACCACAGCAATCGGAATACCAAAACACGCCGCTAAATCGGCACTTGAAGGCTCACCATCAAATAAACCCATCGCTCCTTCGACCAAAATGAAGTCAGAAACTTGTGCTGCTTCGTAAAGTCGCTGACGACAATAAGCTTCGCCCGCCATCCAAATATCGAGTTGTTCAACTGCTTGGCCAGAAGCTTGTTCTAAAATTTGAGGATCAAGATAGTCGGGCCCAGTTTTAAATACTCGAACCACCTTCCCTTGGTTTTTTAACAAGCGAGCCAAGGCTGCTGTAATGGTCGTTTTACCCTGCCCTGAAGACGGCCCAGCTAAGAAAAGCGCCGGACATAAAGCAGGCTTTATATCGAAGGAAGCTGTCATTAGTATTCAATACCCTTTTGTGCTTTTACACCCAAACGAAACGCATGACGCTCATCTTGAACCACACTAATGGTATCGGCTACTTCTTGTAAATCAGTCACCATGGTTCGACCTGTCATAATGACATTTTGCATCAGTGGCCGATTCTTTAGCGCGTCAATAACAGGTGCAGCATCCAGATAACCATATTTAAACATGTACCCAATTTCATCAAATACTAACATGTCATAACTTGGGTCATTCAGTAAGGTTTCCGCCAAAGCCCATGCTTTTTGTGCTGCCTCAATATCTTGAGTTTTATCTTGTGTTTCCCAAGTAAAACCATGCCCCATCACGTGCCAGTCTACTAAGGGGTGATCACTAAAAAACTTATATTCTCCGGTTTCAGTACGGCCTTTGGTAAACTGAATCACTGCACATCGCTTTCCGTGCCCGACAGAACGCGCCATCGTGCCAAAAGCAGAGCTACTCTTCCCTTTTCCAGCACCTTTAAGGAGAATAAACACACCGCGCTCTTCCGTTGATTTGGCGATTTTTGCATCCATTACCTTTTTACGGCTTTGCATACGCTGCTGGTGTTTTAAATCATTTGTCATCAATTACGCTCGTGCGCCATAGGCGGTGGGCAAAGTTAAATATTGAGCGCCAAGTGCTTGTGCAATCATTTTAGCTCGGCCTCGCTTTACTGAAGAAGTTTCAATATCTATGACGGTGCATTGTCCCGGTAACGTTAGTCCATCAATATTTTGTCGTGTACGCCCGTCTGTAATTAAATAACATTTAATCGCGAGCGCTGGAATTTTACGTAATAGAGTCAGCAAATAATGCTCTGCTCGTTCTATCGCTTCTTTAATCGGCGTTCCACCACCGGAACTTACCTGATCTAAGCATTTTTGAATATGTTTTGGTGCCCGCACTTTCGGTAAAATATCATTGAGCTGATCATTGCCAAACCCTAAAATAGAAAGCTGTTCACGACGCAAATAGGCCTGCTTTGATATTTGTAAAACGACACCTTTGGCTTGTGCCATAAGCTGGCCGTCGTGTGTTGAACCAGAAGTATCCAACAAAACTAAATTAAGTGTCGTTTGAGCCCCTTTCTGTTTTCGATAAGCCAAGCGGGTTGGCGGCCATGTTCCGGCACTCCCCAATAAGGTTGCAAACCAGTTTGGCGAAGATGAAAGGTCTTGTGACTGCTGACTTCCCCCGATACTACGTCCCTTGTCCTTTGAAATTTGTTCGAGCGTATTTGTAGGGGTGCGCTGTTTTGTCTTAACAAATTCAAAATTAATTGCTTCGACTTCGTGAGTCGTTTGTATTTGAGGCGACATGCTTCCCCATTGTCCCTTGCCACCATTCAAGTCTGCACTCGCATCTTTTTCAGCGTTATTTTCAGACGACCTTGAATCGGCCGGCCGAGAGAAAGAGTTCTCTGTTGGCATATTGGATGGTGGGGATGGCGGCACTGGAGGTTGATTAGAAGGTGCTTGTCGACGGTGCGCTAAGACTAATTCCTGTACCGCATCAATATCCTGTTCAATCACATCAACACGTTCATGCCAAGCTGCATGCGCCAAAGCGGCCCGAAACCATACAATATCCGCTCGTAAGCCATCAACATTTGCCTCTGCCGATCTTTTCGCAATCAGTATCCGCAAGGTATCAGAGCAATTAACATCTGACAGACGAGATCTTGCATTTTGAATTTGAGAAGCAAGTTCGTTTTGCGCGACGGCATAGTTTTGAATAAATGAATCGGCATCCTGATCGAATGCCTCGCGCCGTCGAACAATTTCTACTCGCTCTTCTAAGGTATATCGATTGCTTAGATCTACCGCCAACCCGAAACGATCCTGAAGCTGTGCTCTTAACTCACCTTCGTCAGGATTCATCGTTCCCAACAATACAAACTTAGCTGCATGTTCGTGACTTATGCCATCACGTTCGACGCAATTAATACCACTCGCGGCAACATCAAGCAATAAATCAACTAAGGCATCATTGAGCAGGTTAACTTCATCTACGTACAGCACCCCTCGATGCGCTTTAGAAAACAAACCAGGATTGAATTCAACTTTCTGTTCGCTTAACACCTGCTGAAGATTCAGTGTGCCTGTGACCATGTCATCACTGGCACCGAGAGGCAGTGTCACAAAAGGAGTCGTTTTTTCTGTATCGCCACTTAGCACTAAAACATCAGCCAAAGCGCGTGCCAAGGTTGATTTCGCACTCCCTCTTGGCCCACTCACTAGCACACCACCAACATTTGGTTGAATAGCAGTGAGCGTCAGGGCAAGTTTCAATGCTTCTTGCCCGACAACAGCAGTAAAAGGGTAGCTAATCACGCGTTAAACTTCTGCATACTGGTCATTAAGCACGGTACGGTTCAAACCCCATGCACATAACAAGCCTATCGCCAACCAAAAAACTAAATTAGCGACGCCACTCGCCACGATAAACTGTTGATGAAGATCCATCAATATTGCCACGACACGCTCATCTGTATGGCCAAACTCTGGCCCTGCAGGGTGAGGTGCTCCAATCAGAAAAGGTAATGCCATTAACAAAACACCTAGTATTTTGTACGCCCTTTTCGCAAACGCTAAAACACCGAGACCTAAGCCAGAAGCAATAACGGTTAATAGCCACCAAGTTTGGCGATTATCTAGTGGCGCAGCTTCAATGCCCGGTATTTCGGGTGGCAAACCAATGCCCGGCATAGCAAAGAAAGCTACAAACCCTGCTAAACCACAGATCAAACCTTTCGCGGGTGAAAAATTTGCCAAGCCTTTTAGCTGCAACTGACACATGATGGATAAAACAATCGCAGCAAAACCAATACCTGCTAATACATTTGAAAGTAATGAATATAAACTTCGCTCCAAGCCATCACTCGGCGACCATGCTTCAGTATTATGATGATGTTCAGCACTCAACTCTTCACCATGATGATGGCTCTGCACGGTAGCAGCTGGAACTTCTACCACTTCATACTGTTCGGCAGCCAATATTATCGGCGATACACCGATATACTGAACAATAGAGAATAACAGTCCACTTAATAAACCAATAAGAAGAGCACTAAGAATAATTCGACGAAATAACATACACGACCCCAAAAGCTAATCACTAGCCGCCCACTAAGTGAACAAAGTCACTGAGCAGCACGCAGTAAAACCAAACTTAAAAGTTAAGTTAATGTGTCTTTAATTTAAAAATTAATGACAGGGAAAAGCTAAGGAATGGCGCGTATCGTGCGCTGCATTATGCGCAGCATCGACAGGCATAAAACCTACCGCAAAAACGATGATGACACCAAAGGTTAAGGCACCAAAAGTTTGCATAACAGAAGAGATAGCTGATTTAGAAGAAATAGCTTGATCAGAAAAAACACGCGAAGACATACATACACCTCAGGTACCCACCGTACCTATAATAGAGAAAAATTAAACAGGCCGGTCTTCGGGCTAAAAGAGCGCTACTGCGGTTGTTTACGCCTTCCCGAAACTAAACAAATAGAGTCAGTGGCTAATGCAAACAACGTATTAGTCGAAACTAATACTCTTTCTTACCGATGCGGGGGCAGCGATGGAATTGCTTGTTAATAAAACAAACGAGCCATACTTCCCGATTATCCCTCAAGGGGCACCTACTTATGAACGAGCAATAGTACGACCAAGCTCAGCACATATCAAGTCTATTTATTAACCAACGTTTTTACCTGATATAAATTATCGGCAATTTTTCCATTAGATTGGTACACAGAAACGACGCCACCATTGGCTTTAAGCGCCTGATTAAACATACCTTGATACAATGCCTTTTTGAACTCAGAAAATGATAAAACTTGCTGATCAAATAACAATTCATGTAATGCAAACAGACTAAAAACCAAGGCTCCAGTCTCCTGATCGACAAACAAACGTCCTTTAAAGTGAGCAATTCTCTCGATTACATCAGATTCTTTATTTAGAAATTTTTGAAAAAATATGAGTAAAACTTCATGTGTCATGATGCTTCTATTCGACCCTGATCAATATATTTAAATCGCCGCTTACTATTTATCTAATACAATCATGTAGATAATTAAATAAGTGACACTTGCTAGTTCTACCACAAGCTGTAAAACTTTGCATTTCATACCCGCGTATGAATCAATAAAGCACTACGGAAACAACCACGACTTATGGAGAATTATATGACAAAGATAATAATCGCTTTAACCATCGCTTTGATTAGCACAACAATGAACACATTTGCTGAAAGCTTAGTTTCAGAATCAGCACCTAATGCAGCGGTTTATCTAATACAGCCGACTGACGGACAAACCGTTGAACAAACTTTTAAAGTGGTATTCGGCTTAAGTAATATGGGCGTCGCACCCGCAGGAACAACGAAAAAAAATACCGGCCATCACCATATTTTAATCGATACTGATACGCTTCCGAACTTAACTCAACCACTCCCATCAACAGACAAAATAAAGCATTTTGGCGGTGGACAAACAGAAACACAATTAACACTTCCACCAGGCAAACATACCTTACAACTAGTATTAGGAAACTTTGCACATATCCCTCATAGCAAACCAGTCGTATCGGACAAAGTTACCATTACTGTTAAGTAGTATGCTTAGCTAATCGCTCACTTTAGTTGGTTTCGTTGTTATGGTCAGCCTAGCTGGCCTATAGCTAGATTCAACCAAGAAAACTTAACCAACTCTTAGATACTCGCTTTTCACACGATAAGAGGAAGAATTGAAATGGAATTTATATTAATTATCGCGGCCATCTATAACTTGGTAGGCGCTTTCCAAATCTGGTCTCAGACACCTGCACTTCAAGCAAATACAGACTCAATGCCAGCCGACTACATGCAGTTCCGTATTTTTACTGGCGGTACAGCATTCATTTTTAGCTTAATTTATCTCTATGTTTTCTTTGTTCCAGAAGTCGCTGTACCTTTGCTGGTTTTTGGTATCGCCCTCAAATTTTGGTCATTTGTTTCAGCCTTGATCAGTTATAAAAAATATAATTTTCCAAAAGATGACTTCATTAAAACCGGTGTCGGTAATTTAGTTTTTGCTGTGTTATTTGTTATCTATTTGTTTACCCGACCGTCGATCTAACACTTAGACGATAGAATAGGAATCTGGCGATGCTAGAACTTTGACCAAAGTGTGAAAGTTGCGATAAAAACCTACCACCGAACTCTCTAGAAGCTTGTATTTGTACTTATGAATGCACCTTTTGTACCTCCTGCGTTGAAAAACGTTTAAAGAATGTATGCCCCTATTGTGGTGGCGGTTTTTCCGCCAGACCTATCCGCCCCCAATCTGAGCATAGGAAAGGGCTTAATTTGAAACACCATGCACCGTCCATCAAACGAATTCACACACCGTATAGTTCGACAGAAATTGAAAGGTTTGCCGATTCTTTAAAAAACATCAAGCCTGAGCACCGATAATGGGCAAACACAGCATATTAGCAGCCCATAACTATCGGCTACTTTAGTAAATAGTTTATATTTCAGTCTCCGCCCCCCCTCTTTATGAGTATTCGTTAATATACACGGGATTATTCCCATAAAAATAGCCTCTCTTGACACCAATCAAAGTAATGTTCCACTATTTGCTTTAAGTTATAATGAAATAAACCTTAGATTGGACTTCTAATGACTAACGCTTCTGCCACCAGCTGTGACAGCAATAACAAACAAACATTGCACAACCTTGATTCCGTTATTGAGCGGCTGTTAGCGCATGCATCACCTCTTTCCTTACAAAAAGATGCTTGTGAGGAAGTTCCACTTACTCAAGCTTTAAATAGAGTTTTAGCCGAAGATTTGGTTTCAGGCATTGATGTACCGCCAGCAGATAACAGTGCAGTCGATGGCTATGCCGTGAAGGCTGAAGACTTAGTTACAACATTAAACCTGCCCATTTCTCAGCGCATACCTGCTGGTCTTGCCCCGTCACCTCTCGAAAAAGGCAGTGCTGCTCGAATTTTTACTGGCGCTTCCATTCCTGAAGGTGCTGACGCAGTCATCATGCAAGAGCAAACTAGCTTAGAAGATGAAGGTCATTTTGTTCAGTTTCAAACGCAAGTAAGCGCCAAACAAAATATTCGGCCAAAGGGCCAAGATATTGAAGCCGGGCAGACTGTTTTACAACAAGGACAAACTCTTTCTCCACAACGCTTAGGCCTTGCCGCTTCTATTGGTTTTTCGAAAGTGAAAGTTTATCGCCCATTGAAGGTCGCTATTTTATCGACGGGGGATGAGCTTGTTGAGCCCGGCGAAGTAACTAAACTGGGTCAAATTTATAATTCAAACCGCTACCTTTTACACGGTCTACTAAACAACTTTCAGTTTGAAATCATCGATCTGGGCGTTATTCCAGACCAGCTTGAAGCGACTCAGGCCGCCTTACAACAAGCATCAAAAACTGCTGACGTGGTCATCACTACCGGTGGTGCATCGGTCGGAGAAGAAGATTATATTCAAGCAGCAATCAAATCTTTAGGCCATATCGATTTATGGCGTGTCGCGATTAAACCAGGTAAACCTTTTATGTTTGGTAAAATAGACGACACCCCAATACTAGGTTTACCGGGTAACCCTGGTGCCGTATTCGTCACTTTTTTACAGTTAGCGCGACCATTTTTACTGACGGTTCAAGGCTTAACTCACTTCTCTCCGGCATCCTTTAAGCTGCCTTTAGGCTTCGATATTAAAAGAGCAGGCATACGCCGAGAATTTCTGCGCGCGAAACAAGATAACTCAGGCCAACTATGTCGCCACCCAAATCAAAGCTCTGGCATGCTTAGTTCGGCAAGTTGGGCAGAGGGCTTTGTTGTTATCCCTGAGCATGAAGCCCCAAAGCAAGGTGACTTAGTAGATTTCATGCCTTTTTCTGGTTTATTCTCTTTAAATAATTAATGCGGTATCAATTATGAAAATTCTATTTTTTGCAAGTTTGAGAGAGCAACTCAATACAGAAGAAGAACAATGGAAAGATCTTAATGGCGCACTGACTGCTGGCGATATACTATCTCAACTCAAAACACGAGGTGAACCGTGGGCCAGCTCCCTGAATGCTGAGCGTTTATTAGTCTCTGTGAACCAAGAAATTTCTAACCTAAACACTAAGATCGCGATTGATGATGAACTCGCTTTTTTTCCTCCAGTAACAGGTGGTTAATCATGCCAGCAAAAATGGGCTCTATTCGCATACAAGAAGCTGACTTTTCTATTGATGAAGAGTATCAACGTCTACGTGTGGCTCATCCTGAGCAAAACGGCGCTATTTGTACTTTTTCTGGCTTAGTTCGAGAATTTGGTGACAAGAAAGGTGTGACAGGTATGTTCCTTGAACATTACCCTGGCATGACGGAGCAAAGTTTACAGTTAATTATTGACCAAGCAGTCGTACGCTGGAAACTCAATGATGTGACAGTTATACACAGGGTTGGACAACTAAGTTTAAGTGATCAAATTGTATTTGTAGGGGTTAGTTCTGCTCATAGAGTTGATGCATTTGCAGCCTGTGAATTTATTATGGATTATTTAAAAACAGATGCGCCATTCTGGAAAAAAGAGTGCCACGCACAGGGCAGCCAATGGGTAGAAGCGAAAGAAAGTGACCGTAATCGTACTAAAAAATGGTCTTAAACTACTAACTCAATAATTAGGGATGCAAAATAGCGTTTAATCATGCCATATCAAGATATACCTAAAGATACTGATGAATATCACTTTGAACATTTAACTCCACTGCAATTCCCTCTAGCCAAGAAATTCTATAAAACCGCCCGCTACCCGAGCAATATCGGTCGCGAAGATGAAGTCTATGTCGTTCGTTATCAAAACACCATTATTGCTACCTTAAAACTGGTAAATTTAGACCAATACTTAATACTTCGCAGCATGGTCGTATCCCCTTTGCATCGTCGAACAGGCATTGGTATGTTCATGCTTCACCACTTAGCAAAAAAGTTGGAAACGCGGGAATGTTGGTGCTTTCCATTTGATGGCTTAGATACATTTTACGGGGCCATAGGTTTTAAAGTATTCCTACCAGAAAACAGCCCGAATATCATTCGTCAAAAATATCAGCAATACTTTTCGCAAGGTAAAAAAATTTTTATAATGAAACGCGATTAATGATGGTTAATCTATCTAGATCGTGCCATGCTTCTACCTATACTCATAAAGGAGATATCCTTAATGCAAACGATAAAAATTAAAGATTACATGAGTTCAAACGTTACAACATTCAAGCCTGAAGATAGTGCCATTAATGCGCTCAGACAACTTATTCAAAAAGGCCGATCTGGTGCACCTGTTTTGGATAACAGCGGTAAATTAGTTGGTATTTTATCTGAATTAGATTGTTTGAAAGAAGCATTACAAGGCGGCTACTACCAAGAAGCAGGTGATCGCGTCGCTGACCACATGACAAAAGACCCAGACACCGTTCAGCAAGACGATGATATTATTTCTTGCGCTGAGCTTTTTTTGAAAGGTCGACGCCGACTCCCTGTATTAGATGGCGAACAACTCGTCGGGATTATCACACGACAAGATTTTGGTCGTGCTTTGATTAACCGTATTGATCATCCTCACCACGGAAAAAATTGATCACAATTTATTGCACCTACTTTAAAAATACACCATCGTAAAAGGCCGTACTTCTTAGGAATATGGCCTTTGCTAAATTATTATTAATACCTCTACTGAGCTCCCATTTAATGCTTAACCGCCTCGGTTTCATTCTTTTATTTTTCTTGTCTATCTCAGCCACAACCAATGCACAAACTTATATTGGTGGTAATTTCAGTCTATTAACATATAAAGACTCAGATGTGAGTAATACATTTAATGTTTCTCCTGGCAGCGGCATTAAAGCCGATGCAGATTTAGGACTATTAAATTTAACTTTGGGTTATAGTTTTAATCGTTGGTTATCACTAGAAACAAGAGCTGGAGCCGGCCTATTCAGTGACGAATTTTTACCCTCTATAGAGCTAAGTATAGAAAAGCAATATGGTATATATTCTAAACTATTCATTACTGATGAGCTTGAGCTTATATCCCCCTATTTAATGCTTGGTTATACCGTTTCAAAAGCAGAACTTGAATTTACAGATCCCAGTGTATCTTTTTCCAAAACAGAAGAAGATATTTCATTTGGCGTCGGCTTAGATATTGAACTACAACAGGATTTTTCAGTCGGGTTAGAGTTTGCCCAACTCATAAAGACCAGTACCTTTGAAGTTCTTAGCATTAATATTGGCGTAACAAAAAAATTCTGAGCTAGGCCTATCTAAAATCTCGCTCGTCAATGATGCTCTGCGCGAGTAGGGCTCCTTCATTATCTTTATCCACAGACATTCTTATTTCCATATCAGTACGCTTGATTTTAAACTGACGAACATGAGCAGGTATAATTGTTTCTTCCGTTCTAGAAGGCGTTGTAATCACTGAGCCGTAAGCAGGATTTCCACTAGTTACACCGCCATAGGTGTGCCTTAATTTTTGCTCTGGAACAGTATAATCATCTATCGTTTCAGTGAAATTCACCGAAATAATTTCAAAATACGCCTTATTTTTTTCTACCGTTAATTCAGCAGCCCTATATTTTGCCATGTCAGTTAACAATACTTCTGTTGCTTTCAATTTATAGGTTTCATAGCTGATTTTATAAGTATCTCCCTCAAGATGAAGCTCTGTGTAGCCATTTGGCGTAAACTCATCACGCTCTTGATATGATATTTTTGCACAAGAAGCTAAGCATATGGCCGTTAATAATACGATTATAAATTTCATAAAAAGAAGTCTTTTAAACTACATGATAATTAGCCGCTAATTTTAACGATTAATTTTCTTCAATACTAAGAGATTCATTCAAAACCTTTAATATTTATAGACATAACTTTCTGGATGAAATGCGATCCACGCAAACCAGTAGGCCATCAACGAAGGCTGTACGGCTTTATTTTCATTGGTTACTCTTGCACTGTGGGCTTCCGCATTATATTCAATCGTAAGTTGTTCACCTTGAAACTCATCCTTGAGTATCCCTGTCCCTTTTGCCAATTCTACAAAGGGGTAAGCTTTAAATTTATCCTTTATTTCAACCCCAACCACGACTTCTTTCGGATGGTAGCGTTTATCAGAATGTGAGACGGGGAAGTAAATAGCTTGACTAGTACTATAGGCTGGGTAAGGGCTACTTTGATAGTTACGGCTATAGCCCGTTTCATCAGATAACACCAAGGTGTTTGGGTATTGATCGCGCCAATGTTTCCAACTTGTATGCTCGACGACAAGTCGCTTCAGCCGTTGGCCTTTGGCTGAACCGCTGATTGCACGGCCTTCAATTTGAGACCATAAAGAATCACTTTGTCGGTCATACATCAACAAATCACTATTATAGAGCAACCCTGATACACCAAATTCAAGTATTTTCCCATCGTTTAATGCATCAAATGCCATCCCCGTGCCACAAAGAGGACAAAAACTCACGACAACGGGGTGCAAATTAAACACGTCATTTACAAGTTCATGGTAATTTAGAATATTCAGAGCGTAAGCCTTACTCACCCCATTAAACGTGACGCCTAGAACACGGTCGTTTTCCTTTAAAAACACAGCCTGTTCTGGCGAAATAAAAACGGGATCATCAATGGATGGGATGCCATCACGCGGCGGTCCTCCTTGATGAATTTCAGATTCTGGCACTAGCGGTTGATCAATGACAAAGCCGTTCATGCGCACCATTGAATATACTGCCGTTTCAGTTAACGGATACAGGAGAACAACTAAGAGTGGATATACCACCCACCGACTGGTGAACTTTTGTATTAAAGTTCTCACTTGCCTATGCATATACCCCTCCAGATGTTTTCATTTAATCAAACTTAAACGATTAGACAAACCAAGCCCCCTAAAGTTCTACTAAGCTTTTTCTAAATATTTTGTTATTTTAGAAAGATAAGTCCCCTTAATCGCTAGTTTTGTAATATTATGTAACTACTACTGCATTGAATGGATCGTGATTATTAAGACCTTAGAGATTGTAGAATGACGCGTACAAACCCTCAAACGCGACCAACGAAACAGCTAAAAGCGAAAACTACACAAGCTAAAACCAAACAAACTCTCAAAATAAAAACAATAAAAACAACGGATGGATGGGAAATGAGCGCGCGTGATGCACTTTTAGTCGACTTTGTTGTGTGTGAAATATAGAAATCCAAAACACCTCTATAAAAATATCTGTTGTGCGTTTATGATATTTTCTTTTCTTCGTTAGATTTACTTGATCGATATATAGCACCATTTTTTATACGCTATAGCGTAAACAAAAATCAATGAAGTTTATCAACAGCACGTAACGCGAATCGAGATATTTTATGACAGAAGTACTTAATAAACTTATTGCGGTACTCCAATTAAAAAAGATTGACGATCATCTATTTGAGGGCTGTAGTGAAGATTTAGGATTTAAAAATGTCTTTGGTGGTCAAGTTTGCGGCCAAGCTATGATGGCGGCCTATCAAACTGTAGATAATCGAATTGCACATTCAATGCACGGCTATTTTCTACGCCCTGGAGATCATTCTTTCCCCATTCAATATGAAACTCAAATACTCCGTGACGGTGGTACTTTTTCGGCTAGACGTGTGATTGCTAAACAGCAAAATAAAGAGATTTTTACCTTAAATGCTTCTTTTCAAAAAGAGGAACAAGGCCTCAGCCATCAATTCGAAATACCTGAAACAACTGACCCCGAAACCTTATTATCTGAATTAGAAATGCGTCGACGTTTTAAGCACTTAATACCCGAAAAGCTTCGAGAACAGTTTACCCGCGATAGCCCTATTGAGATTCGCCCTGTACGGCCAATCAATTATACCGATCCCGATATACGCTCTCCGTACAAACAGAACTGGTTTAGAGCCGTTGCTAAACTACCTGATGATTTGGCTCTACATCAATGCATTCTTACTTATGCATCAGATTTTGGTTTATTAGGGACGAGTATGCTGCCCCACGGCGTAAGCTTTGCTCAGAAAGGAATGCAGGTTGCCAGTTTAGATCACTCCATTTGGTTTCATCGTCCATTTAGAGTAGATGAATGGTTACTTTACGATATGGATAGCCCTAGTGCATCGCAAGGTCGAGGTTTAAATCGCGGTAATATCTACAACCAGAAAGGTGAACTTGTGGCATCTGTTTGCCAGGAAGCACTGATCAGAAAAAATGGCTAACGAATATCGTTAGCCAAGTATGAATAAGCTACCTCAACCATAAGGCCTGGCAAGTTCAATCAAGAAGCAAAACTTTGTGATTCATTAACATCATTTAGCCAGTTTATAAGTTTCGCTGCTGGCAATGGTGGGGTTAATAAATACCCCTGAATCACATCGCAGTTAAGGTCGACTAACCGATCCATTACTTCTTGAGTTTCTACGCCTTCCGCCACTACCGTAAAACCGAGCTTGTGACACATATCAATCGTCATCTTTGCGATCGTTTCACTACTGGAATTTCGACAAATTTCAAACACTAATGACTTATCAATTTTAATTTCATTCGCGGGTAGAGCCTTTAAATATGCGAGTGACGAGTAGCCAGAACCAAAGTCATCAATTGATATTTTTATACCGATTTTTCTAATTTGGTCAAGCACCTCAATCGCATCCAATGGATTAGACATCATAGACGTTTCAGTCAGCTCCAAATATATTTTACTCGGATCTGCTTGAGTATCCTGAATAAGCGTTTGAAGATAAGGAATTAGATCTTGTTCCTTAAGATTAACAGTCGAAAGATTAATCGACATAGTCAAATCATAACCCAATGCCAATAACTCAGCTTGATGCGCTAAAGCATTCCGGACCACCCAACGTGTTAACGGTTTTATAATACCAGTCTGTTCTGCAAGTTCTATAAATTCATCCGGTCGAACTAAACCATAACGTTCATGATGCCATCGTACCAATGCTTCAACACCAATAACCTTTCTATCCTCGAGACAATATTTTGGCTGAAGGTATAGCTCTAATTGGTCGGCATTCAATGCCTCTTTTAATTCTGAGATCATCATTAATCGACGCGCATTGTATTGATCATACTCCGGGCGATAATACGACAGACTCCTTTCAAATGCATCTGACGAGTCAGCCGCCACTTGAGCATGGCGTAGTAATGTTGCAGCGTTCAATCCATGTTCAGGACAAACCGCAACACCAATCACTGGTTGCAGCTCTAAACGCATATCTTTGAATTCGATTGGCTGTGATAAATTATGTAATAACTGATTCATCTGATCACGCCTTGTTTCAGACTCTGCGGTATCCATATTCATTAATACACCAAAACTACCACTTTCCAGAGCACATAAATTAGCACTAAATGAAGGGCCATCAATTTTTATTCGTCCAGGTATTTTATCTAGAGCGTTATTAAAGTGATGTGCTACTTCACGCATCATTAAATCTGTATTTTGATGGCCTAAGGTTTTGCTAATCTCCGAATATCGTGATATTTCAATAATACAAACACCAATTCTAGCGTTACCTCTTTCATTAATTGCTTGAAATATCTGCAATTCAAAAGATGAACGATTTGGCATCATCGTCACGGCATCGGACATAGAATTATGTAAAAGCTTTACTTCTGCACCCCGCCTTTCGGTATGCTCTAATAAACGTGCTTCTTGTGCGATAATTTTATCCACATGTGCACGATAAAACCGATATGCTAAAGCTGCATTTAAAATAAATACCTCAAGAACAGAACCCAATTGCATGCCATATTCAGTCATGAAATTAACGGGTAAATAGCCTTGTTTACTCAATGCTGTGACGGCAACACCAAACATGAATGTGCCCCAAGCTAAGGTATATACCCACGCAATACGATTCCCCATTAAGGCAATAATAGGGCCTAATAACAGCAGGATAAACGAACCAGGAATGACACTTAATACGGAAAGCTTCAAGGACGTCTGACTATCAAATATAAAAACGCCTGCCATACAAGCAAAACAAATGGCAATAATGAAATTAATGGCATAGTTTGAATATTTGCCATACTCACGAATAGATAAAAATTCTCGGCTAAATATTGCAGCGAAGAATAGACAGGTAGAAGGTAAAATAAGTAATAAAAAATGATGGAATGCTGGCGAATCCGAAAAAATGTACGGATATAATTTAGCTCGCATAATGGCAAAAAATAACATTAAGACCATTGTTGAAACAGCGTAATATAAATACATTCTTTCACGTAACGCCAAAAATATTAGCATATTGAAAAATATCACAACGGAAACTACGCCCAGATAAATTGCGTGCAACGAGTCCTCTTTACCCAAAAAAACAAAAATATTGGTGCTGTCCCAAAGTTTAATCGGCACTAACTGTGACCCGGCACTCATTACCCTCAAATAAAACGAGCCCGACTCGCCAGCCCTCAAGCTAATAGGAAATAAAAAGTGTGGATGATCAATCAACCGATCGGAATAAGGCAGGCGATCACCTGTCAGTACATGCTGAACAAGTGCATCGGCTTTAAAGTGATAATAATCAATTGAATCAAGTAGCGGATAACTAATCTCAATGATATGTTTTATAGGTTCATTTGTTGGGTTGGTAATATTAAAACGATACCAGTATGGGTAGGGTTTATAACCAAAGTTTGCATAGTTCTCTTGCAAAGGTTCCCATTGATTTTCAAGCGAGTCACTGCGGATATCATTAATGTCTAACTGAGTTTCCCTATCTGGTAAATATTCAGCTCGTACAATAATTGAGCTTTCACCTTCCGGTAAAAAGGTATCCAGCGCGAAACAATTCCCTATGGTTGCAATGTGAATAATTAAAAAAAGACTAATGCGCAAGTACAAACTTGCCTCTGATTTCTTCATTTTACTACTTTGTGCCGCCTTCATTCTTTACGGTATTTCCAAATCACTAAATAACCGTCATAGATAATATGGGTAATCTATAAGCTTAGCAGTTACTTGATATTTTTCCTGTTACAGCTTGTAGCAGGAAAAATATAGATTGGACTCTTTAATTTTATTCGAATTTAATGGATTACATTTCACATAGACTTATACTATAGATATTAATTTGAATAATAGCAGAGCAGCTTATTATTTAATCAGTTTTACCTAAAAGGACGCGCCATGAGCACCTCAGAAGAAAGCCGCCAAGCAAGAGTAATCAGTGAGCTTAGTGTATTTATTCGTAAAGTTTTATCAGACCCAACTGTTGCCAGTAAATGTATGGAAATTGCACGAAAGCTAAAAGATGATCCGAACTCTAATAAATCAATAGCAGAAGAAATTAGCGCATCCACAATCGTCCGCATTCCGGAAGAACACAGTGACGCAGATGACATATTTATCGGAATTATTCGTCAAGTATTGGACGATGAAGCTGCACTTTACTAAAAAGTGAGCAGCGACCCTGAAGGGCCTAGCCACCTAATATTTTCAAACGCTTGAGTGCAGTCTGAATTTCAGGCGTTTGATTAGCAATCTCTTTCTGCTCAATCAAAATATCTTTTAAAGTATCCAATGTTGTTAGCGGGTTAGCTAAGACCACTCTAAATACAACACATGGCTTTTGTTGATACTTTTTAGGTTCGAGCCGAGTACGTGACACAAAGGATAAACCTTTTTCACGCTGTGTTTTCTGAATACTTTTAGTCACCCGATCCAGCACGTCATTAATTTTATCCATTTGAATATCATCTGCTGTGCTTAATGCCTGCTGTACGATTTCTGGACAGTAACGGTAGGTAATAATGTTTAATTCAGGATAACTAATAATTTCGAACTCAGAGTCTGCATCAATCATCTTTGCAAAAGATTTCGCCTTATTGATGCCTTGGTCAATCAGTATTTCATAGCCTTCTTTTGCTATAATCTTCAAGCCGGAATGAATTAACATTGCCATACCAGGTCGAGAGCCTTCTAGCGTCGTGCTACCAAGATCCTTCGAGCCACGGCGCACCACATATTGAGCATGATGGGCAATAGACTTTAACTTCTTAGGATCCTTAAACACAACTAAACCGCTTCCCATTGGCACATAGAGCTGTTTATGGGCATCTAAAGTCACGGAGTCTGCCTTCTCAATGCCTTTCAGCAAAGACTTATAACTTCTCGAAAATAAAGTTGGTCCACCCCAAGCGGCATCAACATGGAAATGAGCTTTGAACTCACGAGCAATTTCTGCAATTTCTTCAAGAGGATCAACATTGCCTGTTTCTGTCGTTCCCGCAATACCAACAATACTAATAATGCATATTTTTTCTTTTTTAAGCCGTGTGCAGGTTTCACGTAGCGCGTCTAAGTCGATACGGTTATCATCATCGGTATCAACCGCGACTAAATAATCACGCCCTATACCTAATATGTCGGCTGTTTTTCTAAATGAGTAATGACCTCGCTTTGACACCACAATCGCAGCACCATCATAACCATAATATTTCAAGGCCCGAAATAGCCCGTCATGAGAGACACCCCTAAAGTTGCCTTCAGGTGGGAAAGCTAAATTTCGTGCAGCCCATAAAGCAGTAATATTCGCGACAGTTCCTCCTGAACACATAGCTCCCAAGGCATACTCTGCATCGTGCATCCTGCTGGTATAAAAGTCATCATCTTCAGCATAAACAAGTCGGTGCAACATCCCAAGCACCTGTCGTTCAAGTGGCGTGAACGCTTTAGATGTTTCTGTTTTCACCAGGTTTTGATTTAGCGCAATCATGATTTTCGATAACGGCAGCATAAAATATGGCAAAGCCGATGTCATGTGGCCAACAAAACTAGGTGATGAAGTATGTACAGATCGAGCGACTAGCTTATCAAGCAAAAATTGGGCATGTTCAGACACGAAGATAGGCTTTTCAGGAATTTTCGAATCGGCGAAGTCTTTCTCCATGGCCTGCAAATCATGTTCTACAGCCACGATGTGATCTTGCATGAAGCCAGCCAAATTGCTCGATACATGCTTATCTATGCTACTCAAAGTAGAGTCTGGCGCTTCAGGCACGGTAAAAACACGATACATGCTTTCAATACTCGCTTGAGCGAACTTTTTCTTAACGTACTGCTGATCAGGCATAAAAGGCAACTATGAATACTAAGGTCATTATTCGAAAAATGGCCGTAGTATAGTCGCTCAATTAGAGGATGACCAGATGTGGCCATTTCGATAAAGAATTACAACACCATAAAAGATAGTGTGTTATCTATTTTTCAGTTCAAAAAAGTATGATAAGAAGGGCTTCTTAACCTTTTTAAACACCATTCGTTTGTTATTGATTATCTGTTATCGAAAATGGCCTTCACCATTTCCCAATAACAGACAGGCATTCATCCAAACACCTTATACGACCGACTAAATCGAGATTTTTTACCAATTAACTGGAGCTTCACTAGATCCAGCCGTCGCTCTTACTTCTTTATCTTCTTGCGAACTTTTGGCTGATTCAGGTTTTAAAAGACGAACAATACCGCCTTTCTTTACAACACTAAATTTACCATCCGTCAGCTCTGCAATAGAATATTTAGCCTGTACCGAAATAACCGTCAGTTCACCTTTCTTTTTACCCTCAATTTTAATTTTAACGCCGGAATCTGGATCAGTCATTGTTCGGCCTTTAGAGAATAAAGCAACGACATCACCTTCATTTAATCTCGACAAGCCTTGGTTTAAATAAATTTCATCCTCCGCCACTACATCAAGAATTTTTACAGGGTAAAGAACATTCATGACACCCGTTACAACAAGTCGAGCAACAGCATCTAGTGTTTCAGTGGTCGTTTGATCTTTTTTCCGCTCTATATCCTCAGTGAGCGTATCAGCCCAAAGTACCCTCTGAGTTGCCACTTCTATTAATTGGTACGATAAGTCGACCCGATCTGATGTTTTAATGTTACTTGCGCCGTAAAAAGACGTTGTTTCTGTTTTAGTCGATAAGTCATGAATGTTACCGACGACCATAAAGTCAGCACCAACAACCTGCCCTAGTCGACTTGCTTCTGCTGCGGGCACATTATCTGAAGATAACAACGCTTTCTCAGAAGCAAACTCATTACCATAACTTCGATTTACCACAGTAAACTGTTGAGTTTGAGTAAATGAGGTTTGGATTCTGTCACGCATACGGTCTGACATCTGGTATGCATTACTCGGCTTGCCTAGATCATCAATTGAAAAAGTTGAGTGAGAGAATCGAAATGGCATGATGGCAATGCTATCTCGCTTATCATCTTCAATTTTAGATTTATACTGTGGAATTTTTGCAGTTAGCGTGACCGTCCAGACATCATTATTATCTTTAGGCTTTTTCACACTATCAACCGTATAGGAATGCACCCACCCTTTTGAGCGCGTAAAGATGTCCTCCGAAATACCAATACTCGCCGTCTTTTTTTCTGTTTTGTCTTTCACCAAACTCTGAAACTCAGCTTTAAACTGTTTTTCACTTCCAACTTGTATGCCTCTTACCTGTCGCACAGCATCCATTAAAGCCGAAGATAGCGCCTGCTGATAAGTATCACCGAAACCTTTCGTTGTTTTTGAAACAAGTGTTGGCTCCGCCCATAAATTAAAAGGTAAAAGTAGAAGTGTAAATAAAATGCTTAGTAAGTGCTTATTCATCCTGAAAACCTGCAAAGATGGAAGGTGTAAACGAAAAAAGCCGAAATGATATTTATTAAAAAATCTCACTTCGGCTTTATATTTCAATAATGGCTAATTAGCTTAGAAGAAAGATTTTTCACCCGTTTTACGGATTTCTTTCTCTCCAGCCCACTCCATAATGCCACTCTCTAAATTAACCAATTTAAGCGTGAACTTATAATAAACATCTTTTGTACTACTGTTGCGCTTAATAATACTAGACATGTTCCCGTACAACATAAACTCAGCACCTGTCTGCTTACCGAAAGCTGCTGCTTTACCCGGATCAACCATGCCGCTATCCATTTGGAATTGCATTTGTTCCTGAACAGCTTTAACCGCTGTCATATCAACAAAACGAAATTTACCGGACTGAAGCAATTTTGTTTGAACCGTATCGGTTATCGATTCCGTATCAATATGCTCAGTGGTTTTATTTTTGATTTTATCTACAAATACAACAGGACGACGCTGCGCAGTCATCTGAACAATCGGTGGAAAGCTGATTAAATCGTCTACTAATTTTGCTGCAATTGACTGGAGGTCAGTTGAACCAAAGCCTGTGGTAGTCGTTTCAACAGCCGTGGCATCTCCATAAGATATCTTTGGCCCACTTGCACAAGATGCTAATACCAGTCCTGCAAATATTACTGCTAAAATTCTTACTAATTTCATTATTTTCTCCTTTTAATTTTATTTACTTAATAACCGTTGATTAATCTTGAACTAAAACTTTAAATGAATTTACCGAAGAATTAGGTGCGATCCCTTGAACGATCTTACTTTCATACGGTGTAATAGTAAGAGGCTGCCACGGGCGGCCATCGATCGCGACTTCAAAGCCACTCTTATCTAACCATTTAAATTTATATTGAAAGTTCAAGGCATCATCAGAGTCATTTTTTATTTCCACTTGCACTTTTAGTAAATTTCCTACAAAACCAGTTTTGGTATCTGCTATCTTTAAATTAGATGCTAACAAGTCACTATTCGATTCGATTACCTGCGTCACACTACCGTCTTCATTTACGACGACAGTGGCTGTTTCATTTACAGCACAGCCCAGCATAGACATTAAAACGCCTACTAATATGACAGCTTTTAAAATTATTTTACGCATTACATTCTCCTTTTACTTATCTCGCTATTGAGTTTTTCGTTCACTGAATAAATTACTACAAGGTATAAACTTGTGTGATGAGCTGATTATTCGCATTCACAACACGTACAAAGATGGTTCTATTTGCGGTGATATCCAAGTCTAATTTGGCTTGAGTTAGTGCGGTAGAGAAGTTTATTTCTCTTTTACCTGCATCTAAATTGAAACGCATTACTTGTGCTGTGTGTGGTAATGTCAGCCAACTTCTTCTATCAGCACTTTCAGAGACAACATTATAGATACTCGCCAAAAGTTGAGCAGCAGGACCACCATGATCTCCTGATTGTTTCTGCAACTGATATTTTGCAAAACCCCTTAACGCTTGACGTACAAGTAGTTGAGGAATTTGTTCTTTTAAGTCTTTTACCGCCAGCGCACTGACATCAACAACCACTTCAGATGTTCCTAAGTCATTGAATTGATCATCAACCGCTCTTAATGAGGTACTCACAGGCCAGATATCTGTTTCGTAGTATGGAAAGGCTAAAGAAATAAACCCACCATCAAAGGTCGGTACTGGAATCTTTATTTCACTTTTTGCAGGTACAAAACCATCTTCAAAAAATACGACCACTGAACCCTGTCCGGCTTTGGCTGCATTCATATTTTTTTGTTCTGGTCGTTCACCTAATTTTTTGGCTACTCGCGCAATATCCTGCTTTAGGTAAGTATTGTTTGAGTTAATTTCAAAGGCTTTCTTATAATCGACCCAGGCAGCACTAAAATCACCCCGAGACTCCCAAAAGGCGCCAGATGCGTAGAACGTGTATGCATTCTGAAACGAACTTTTTACTTTTCCGGCCACATTGTCTAAACCTGAGAACTCAGAAGATAAAGTATTTAAATCTAGTTCATTTTCTTCAGCTTCTTCATAAGCTTCAGCCACTTCCTTCTCATGCTTTTCTAACAAAATACGTTGCTCTAGAGCCACTTTTCTAAATTCTACCGATGCTCCGTCTAAGTCATGTTGGCCTAAGTAATTAAAAGCTTGATGATGATGCGTAAAAACGCGTTCATAGCCAGCCCCCTCATAAGGAATCGCATTGTCATTCGTCAGTAATGAAGCACCTTGAGCAAGGGTTTCATCAACTTCAATCGTTGACTCCAGGTCTTGCTCTTCAAAACCGGCGATCACTAATTCAAAGTCTGTTTTACTCTCGGCATATGAGGCATTTAGTTGATTAATTCGACCGCGTTCCATCATATATAGCATGGCGTCGGCACTTTCCCGCTCTTCATTGAGTTCTGCAAGTATAGCCAGTGTTGTAGAGCCCTGTTCTGGACCATTTATGCTGATCGCATGTTGAAATGATTCTGCTTGCGAAGGATAAGAAGTAAAAAGTGACGAGGTGGCACAGCCGCCTAACGTAGAAATACAGATAGTAATCGTAGCAGTACGACCTAATGATGACATTGTTCCCATTGTGTTTATTGCTCCATTTTTATTATTTAAGGAATTCTATAAGCAATTTTCAGAAATTGCACCTTTTGCGTGCTCAAGTCTGGTATAAAATGAACATAAATACGTAACTTTTGTTTGATACATTCAGTATTTAGGAAGAATCACTAAATCACCTTTTGTCATTAAGCTAGTGATCGCCTCATTTTTTGCTTTTTGAACCATTTGAAACGTCAATTGCTTTTTAATATCTGCTTCTATTTCAAAAAATGGCTTTTTAATTTGTTCCGCGTGTTTGGTAAAGAAGTCACTCACTTCCTGTTTACTCGGCGCTTCAAGCTTAAATAGTTTATTTCCTGCCTGAGCGATATCTAGCTGTTCAGACGCGGCATAATCATACAAATACTGTTCTAATGCCGCCCGCTCTAATAATGCATATCGTTTTGCTGCTAGCTGCTGTAGTTTTTTACGCTTATCGGGCGATAAATCTTCTACTGTCTTATCCACCCCTTTGTAGGTAAAAAGGACTTCTGCCATCGGCTTTAGTGGCTCGGCCTTACTCTGACTCAACAGATTCGACAATACCATCCCCAGCGAAAAGGCAAAAAACATCATAATAAATTGACTACGATCGAGCTTGGTTTTCTTCACATCTCTAGTATTCACAAATATAGCGCTTCTATTTCTAAATGTTTAGCATCGTTGATTTAAACTGCTGGAACAATCATTCCATTAATGCAATACTGGAACAATCATTCCAAAACTTTATAACGTTTATGCGGAAAAAAAACTTCGATCCAGACAAAGCTCGCCTTAAAGCCATGAATTTATTTTGGCAAAAAGGTTATGAAACTTGCTCCATGGATGACTTGCTCCATGAAACAGGCTTAAGCCGAAGTAGTTTTTATAATACCTTCGGTAATAAACGCGAACTCTATGTTTCCATTCTGGACTATTTTGGTCAGTTAAGTCTTGTCGCTTGCCAGGCCTTACATGCGAATAAACCGATGCTTGCTTCACTGCATGACCTCTTTCAGCTGATTTTTTTCTCTCCGGCAGTCAAACTTGAGTACGGCTGTTTACTGGTCAATACCATACTTGAGCAACAAGGTAATGACGATGCACTGGTAAAAATAGCGTCAGATAAACTATTTAAGGTTGAACAAGCGCTAGCATTATTCTTTGAACGATCTAAAACGTCTGGCCAACTGAAAAGTACACTTCCACCTCACCAGTTAGCCGCCTATTTTATGACCCTAATAAAAGGTCTTCGTGTAGCAGCACGAGAAGGCAAATCAAACACCGAACTTCAAACAAGCATTCAAACCGCCATGTTAATTCTGGAGCACTAAGCGATGACCAACCTTTTTAAATCTATTTATATTTCTTTATACATAACGCTTTTAAGTATTATTTCTGTTCATGCTGCTATCGGATTGTTCAATTCAGGCATTAACAGTGCTTGGCTCGGTATCGCGATTGGCATTTGGCCTGCGTTATTATTTTTCGTCAAACTTTTTGTTGCACCCACTGCTCGTACTAGTGCCAACCTTAATATTCTCATTGCTGGGGCGTTTGTTGGAGCATTGCTATCAATCTTTTTATCTCAAAATACTACGCAGCAAGCTTACGCTTTTGCTTATGGTTCTGGCTTGGGTATTGGTGGTTTGCTGTTATACGTTTTCTGGTATTCACGCTTAGGCCGAAAAGAAAATACAGCATTAGAAACGGGAAAAAAGCTCCCTACATTCCAATTAAAAACCTCAGAGGGTGCTGCTTGGTCTTCGACTGACCTAAACCAACACCCTGCTTTAATACTCTTTTTTCGAGGTAATTGGTGCCCATTATGTATGGCGCAAATTAAAGAAGTGGCGGCAAGTTATCAGGCACTGGAAAAATTAGGTGTGAGCGTTTTTCTTGTGAGCCCCCAACCTGAAAATCACACTAAAGCACTCGCTAAGAAGTTTAACGTCAATTATCACTTTATGGTCGATGAACTTAATCAAGCTGCAAGTTTATTAGGCATTGATGCCAAGCATGGCACACCAAAGGGCATGGAGGTTTTGGGTTACGATTCTGATACAGTTTTACCGACGGCCATTTTAACCGATCAAAATGGCGTTATTCTCTTTACCGATCAGACCGATAACTATAGGGTACGTCCTGAACCTGATACTTTCTTAAGAGTTTTTACAGAACATGGTCTTACAACCCAAACCTAATGAAAGACTGCTGCGGTTACAAGCGAGCCTGTTGCAACTCGAAACACAAGCCCTAAAAAACGCTCATCGTTATCTTGTTGTACTCTCTGGCGATGAGCAATGGGGCAGAACTACTTTGGCTAAAATTTTACCCACACTTCGTCAGTGTCATACCTTGTTGGTCTGTGATGAGTCCATAAACATCAATGGCGATTCTGACTTTGAAATTGAATGTGAGTCTATTCAAGCAAAACAGGTTAAATCGTACTTAGGCTCTGAAGTATGTCGGTTAGTTTGGAATGGCTTTAGCGGTTTAAATCCTGACGCTTTAGGCGCGGCATCCGGACTGATTAAAGGCGGTGGTTTACTTTTTTTAATTTTACCTGACTTACACATTTTGAGTACTCAGGCCGATCCTGACTATTTAAGGATGTGCCGTCACCCGGATGAATTACCTAACTTCGGCACCCGTTTTCTTCAACGAATGATACATTTAATTCAAACAGATTCGGAAGTAACCTTAATTCGTCAAGAGAATGCGAGCCAGTCAAGTCACTCAACTATCGCACAAACACACAAACCGAAAACAACCTCGCCCAAGATACAAACCAACCCTCTATCTAAACCCTTATCAAATCTTGTATCTAACAGTAGCCTTTCAGCTTCAGTTCAATTGACGACAGACCAAGCTAAGATGGTTGAAGGTATAAAAACGGTTGCAAAAGGCCATCGAAAGCGTCCTCTTGTTGTCCTTGCAGATAGAGGACGCGGTAAGACGAGTGCGCTGGGTGTCGCTGCAGCAAACATTATTGTAGAACAGTCATTAAAGGTTGTGATTACTGCACCCAATAGACGTGCTTGTGATGCGGCGTTCAATCACTTCCAACAAGAGATCAATGCCCGAGGTTTAGAGAGCACATCTGATTTTGAATTTTTCGCACCAGATGCCCTGATCGAAAACCCACCAGAGTGCCATATGCTCTTCGTCGATGAAGCCGCATCTATTCCTGCTCCCATGCTCAAACAGTTGCTAGAAACCTTCCCTAGAATTGTATTTTCAAGCACAACCCATGGTTATGAAGGAACAGGGCAAGGTTTTAATGTTCGGTTTCGCCATACCCTAGATACCTTAAGCCCTCAGTGGAAATCATTAACATTACACCAAGCTGTTCGCTGGTTAGATGGTGACCCACTTGAACGCTGGATTTTTGAATTCTTATTATTAAATGCTCAGATACCTGAACTCTCTTCAAGTGATTTGATAAACAAGAATGCTCAAGTTGTCGAATGGCTTTCCCAAGATACACTCGCTAGTAATACGCAGCTTTTAAAACAAGTAATCGCACTGTTAGTAACTGCTCACTATCAGACATCACCCTCTGACATAAGAATGATTTTGGATGACCCGAAAATTCATATTGGTTTGATACAAACAGACTCTGCTGTGATAGCAGTGGTTTTATTGCTTCATGAAGGCGGTATAGATGATTCGGAGCTAGCACAAGATATTATTAAAGGCACTAGGCGACCGAAAGGCCACTTGGTGCCACAAGCCTTAACGTCTAGCACTGCTAACCCAGCTTTTTTAAGTCATCATAGTTATCGAGTTATGCGTATTGCGGTACACCCATCTGTCAGCCGTCATGGCTTAGGATCCAAGCTTATTCGTGCTGCTGCGCTACTCGGTCAGAAAAATAAAATCGATTATTTATCGGCAAGCTTTGGATTTACCCCTTTGCTTAATGATTTCTGGTGTAAAAATGATTTTCAATTACTTCGGATTGGTTACCACAAAGATGCTGCGAGCGGTTCACAATCAGCCATCGTTGTACGCACTTTAACTACACGCATACAACAAGATTTGCAGCTAGCTCACAAGCAAAACCAGCAGCATTTTATATTTGGTTTAAATACGGTTTATCGAACACTTGATGTAGACACAATATTAGGCGTACTTCAGTCATTAGCTTTGCCCATTATTAAACAATCTACCAGCGAGCTAGAAGTGATTAGCGCTTTTGCCCACCACCACCGTTCATTTGAAGATTGCGCTCAAACTTTGTTTATATTTATTCTGAACTGTTTTTCGTTGAATTTAACCAAGATTCTTTCAAACGAGGAGCAACAACTTGTGTGCTTAAGAATACTGAAAGGGGAAAGTATCGCTCATTGTTGTAAACCGCTCAAATTAAGCGGCAAAAAGCAGCTGGATATCACACTCAAACCTGCAATATCCAAACTGCTGCTTAACATTCATAATAGCTAAGCTGAGGGTAAACCCATAACCTATGCTTTAAAACGCTCAACTTGACGATTCAAAGTCTCTGTTAGTTCAGTCACCTTTAAACTTTGCTTCACCGTATCACTTGCATGAATAGAAACATTGTCTGATGAGTCCCTAATTAAGGTAATATTTTTATCAATCTCACTCGCCACCGCACTCTGTTCTTCGGCCGCTGTCGCGATTTGTGTATTCATATCATTTATTAAGGTTACCGCCTGTACCATTTCTTCCAAAGCTACTGAAACTTGGTTAATTTGCTGAACACCAGAATTACCATGTTCCTGACCTTGAGTCATCACTTGTACTGCTTCTCGCGCCTCCTCCTGTAGTGTTTCAATCTTTAGTTGAATTTCTTGCGTCGATTTTTGTGTTCGACTAGCAAGGCTTCGTACCTCATCAGCCACCACGGCAAAGCCACGACCTTGTTCACCCGCTCTAGCCGCCTCGATTGCAGCATTAAGCGCCAATAAGTTTGTCTGATCTGCAATATCACGAATCACATCCAAAATACTACCAATGCTGTTGGTCTCATTCTCAAGCTGAGCAATCACGTTACTACCCTCACCCAATGTTTCTGCTAAACGATTAATCGTAGCACTCGCTTCCTGCACGACTCTTTGACCCTGTGTCGCAAGGTTTTCAGCACTTGAAGCCTGTTCAGCTGCGCTATTTGTACTACTTGCTACCTCTTGAACCGTCGCACTCATTTCATTCATCGCGGTGCCTGCTTGTTCAGTCTCTAAATGCTGTTTACTCATCTCCTGCTCAGTGATACGCGCACTTCCTTCAAGCTCAGCTGCGGCAGTATCTAACAACTGAGTACTTGAACGCACCGTACTGATTAATTGCTGGAATTCCCCCAGCAAGTTATTCACACACCGTGCCACGGAAGTCAGCTCATCATCGCCAAGTTCTTCAATCCGTCGAGATAAGTCGCCTTCTTTAGAAATCCCCAAAATATCAGTATTTACCTGGGTAATCGTTCGTGAAATTACCGTCGCTAGATAAATAATCACACCCACTAGCAACACCCACAATACAGCGGCAATGATAAATATATTTCGAGTACTCGCCTTTTGTACCTCTTCAATCACACGCGGTAACTCTAAATAAAGCGCCTCTAGGTTTTTTTCACTCGCATGAATTGCTTTTCGCATCCCCCCCATCAAACCTTCTTTTGGATTTAACCCCTTTAGTTTGTAGTTTTGCACCAGTTCATCAAATTTAACTTGGTATGCCAACAGGCTATTTCGAACTTTTTCTTTCGCTCCACTATTTAAACTTGAGTTATCAAGATGTCCCATCATCACAACTAAATCTTGATCAAACTTCTTAGGATATTTCAGATCAAGACGCAGCATAAAATCTTTTTCATGACGACGTAGCATTAGCATATCCTTGAGCATTAACAATTCATTTTCTGATTTAAGCGATTCTTCAACATCATGCACAGCTAAACGCAGTTCGCCATATAGGCCTGTTTTTGGTGTAAGGCCAATTTTTTGATCTAGCTTTACTAAGGCATTAAACTTTTGCTGATACTCTTGGACACCAGTCCAAAAATCTACAGTTCTTCCAGTTTCTAAACCTTCTTCAATTAAATCCTGCTCAAGGCTGTTTAAGTTTTCTCTTAAATGGCCAACGTTCTCATCAAATTTTTTCACATACTTAAGGTTCTTGCGTGCCAAGAAGTCTTTTTCGTTACGACGGAGCATTAACATCCCCGACTCAGTTTCCCCTAAGGCGTGAATCGCATGACCCATAACATTAATGTCCTTCAAGCCACTAAACATCACACCAATAATCACAATAATGGTCAATGAAACGCCAATCGCAATCGAATATAGTTTCTGTTTTATTGTTAAATCCATCAAACTTCCTCAGTACTCAAAACAATACTTTTAATATATTTCTGAATTATTTGCTCTTTGTCCGATCACGGCTAATGCGGCGACACGATAAGCTTCAGCTAATGTTGGGAAGTTAAAAATGCTTTCAACGAAAATATCTACATTCGAGTTGGACAACATCGCCATTTGCCCAATATGTATCAACTCAGTTGCACCTTCGCCAACAATTTGAACACCCAATATTTTTTCACCATTCTCATCACAAATAATTTTAAGCATGCCATCACGTATGCCATTAATTTGACCTCGTGATATTTCTTCAAAATTTGCACGGCCAATGGTCACTGTTCCATGTTGCTTATTTGCTTGCTGCTCTGTTAGTCCCACCGCAGATAACTCAGGTATACCGTATATGCCAGATGGAATAGTCGTACTCATAGGCCCGACACCAATGCCCAAAGCATTACAACTCGCTCTTCGGCCCTGTTCCATTGAGGCGGAGGCTAGAGAAGGTGGCCCAATCACGTCACCTGCAGCATAGATATGCGGTATCTGCGTTTGTAATAACGCATCAACAGAGATATTACCGTGATCATTTAAAACTAAACCCGCTGCTTCTAGGTTTAAATCTTTTACATTGGCTTCTCGACCTGCTGCACACAAAAGTTTAGCAGATTTTACGATCGTGCCATCTTCGCAAGTTGTGACGACTTGTGATAAACCATCCCATTCAACTTTGGCTACTTTTTTCTCACCGATCCAAGTCCCACCCATTTCCTGAAATGCATGGATAAACTTTTCAGTTAAATCTGCATCCATGAACCCCAATGGCAGCGCATATCGATCGATCATAGTTACTTTGACACCCAAGGCCTGAAAAATAGAGGCATATTCACTGGCAATCACCCCTCCACCCAAAACTGTTAAGCTTTTCGGTAGATACAACATGCTCAAAACCGAATCACTATCGAAGATGTTCTCATGATCAATCGGAATATTTGCTGGCTTACAAGGAATAGAGCCCGAGGCAATCACGAAGTTTTTGGCCTGAAACTGTTCAGGTTCACCCCGTACCTTAGTCACCTCTATTTCATCTTTTGATATGAATTTTGCTCGTCCATGAACACGTTCAATGTTATTCCGCTCTATCTGACTCACCATAAAGCCATCATGTGCTTTAAGCACCTGATGTAATCGATCAATCAGCGTAGACATTTCGGTATCTTCTGCTAATTCAAAGTTACATAACGCGGCATTTTCTCGCATTTTTTTTACACGTAACGCATTTTCACGCAAGGTCTTACTTGGAATAGTGCCTCGGTGCACACATGCGCCACCTAACCATTGATCACGCTCTACAATCGCCACTGTTTTTCCGGCTTTTGCAGCTTGTACCGCTGCTTTTTGACCCGCAGGGCCACTACCGATGACGATTACATCATACTGCTTCATACTCGCATCGCCTCTAGTCCAGAAATGATCGTTTCTTCTTTTAATTTAAGTGTTTCGATATCATCTTCATAAAGATTCAAATCAGCAAACACGGTGCCACTCAAGACTTCATCATAATCACTTTCTACTGATGTCAGCATCTCACTTGCCAATTGTGCCGCGGCGTTGATCACCATCGCCTGCTCGACACTGTGCTTTGATTCAGCATAATATTGATAATGCCGGACAGATTCCTGAACGATAGTAGGCATACCCCATTTTTCAACCACCACCACCCCAAACGCAACATGAAAAAGTTGCTCTAATACCAGCGCTTCTTCATTCGAAATAGAAAGTTGATTCTCTTGGGCATAGTCCGAAATAGATTGAAGAACAACAGGGCGTCCAATACTGTGCAACAGTCCGCATAGGAACGATGCTTCGACGTTTCTTTTACTCGTTCTGGCGACCTCTTTACCCCAAAGTGCAGTACACAAAGCATGTGCCCAAATTTCAGCAATGCGGCCTTTAAAGTTAGGTGCATTGAACATTTTACTATTCAACGAAGCGACTAATGAGATTTCGGTAATAACGCCCATTCCTAACCGCGCAATCGCTTGCTGTAAAGATACCATAGAGGCATTAGGCGTATAGGCAGCAGAATTAGCAATACGCATGACGTGCCCCGCTAAAGCCTGGTCGCCTTGTATGAGTGTAGCAAGTTGTGCAGCATCGGAGTCAGGGTCGTTTGATAAAGCTAAAACGCGGCTAGCAACTTCTGGAAGCATGGGTACTTCAATTTTTCTTTCACCAACCAAACTTTCTAAAGATGTTGCTAGTTCTTGGCCTTGTGGGCTTAACTCTGCATAGGCGCCTGTCGTTATGGTCACTAATAACTACTCCAATAAAATTCATTTTATTTAGTGTAGACCAGCTTGACGAAGGTGCCTGAGAATATAAGAGATAGCTTAAAAGAGTTCGACCGCATCGCCTATGTCATCATCTGCCGATTCAACGGTTGTTTCCTCAGCAGTTTCTATTGATTCTTCCATTAAGGATAAAATTTGACTAACTTCCAAACCAATGTCAGATGCACTATGTTCGGTTGATTCTTTACGTTTGATCATGTCATCAATAACTTGGGCAAGATATACTTCTTGTGACTCTGAAAGGTCTAGTACATGAAAGCTCATTTTTAAATCTAATGAGAATGTTTCCATGATTTCACTACTATTATCTTTCTCCACAGATTCTAATAGTTTATGAGCAAGGACTTGCAACTGCTGCATGACTGTATTGAGCACTCTTTGACGTAAAATATCACGATACCTTGCTTCCATACCTTCGGCTAACACTGCAATATAATCTCGTATTCGCCCTTGCTCTCCCTCATCATCTGGCATATTTTTAATTAAAAAAGAAACATGTTTGTCATTAACTATAATGCGTTTCCCAAATTCAAATAAGCGTCCATTATTTTGTAATAGCTCAAACAAATTGATTTCGATCGCACTACAAACACCGTTTTGTTGGTCAAAGTTACTCGAAGAATTATTACTTCTAAATTCAATAGCGGTGCACAGTTTTTTTGGACCCATAAAACGAAATAGCTCTTGCGCAATTTGTTGTTCATCACGGCAATGCAATAAGTTCTTATAAAACTGGACGATATCGCCATAATAGGCGGCATCTTTTAAAGACTGGGTTGCCATGCTATGTGCTTCATCAACGCCCTTTGCAAGATTTTTTCGTCTAGATTGGTAGGTTGAAACTTGCTTAATTTTGGCGATTAGCTCCATAATCGAAAATGGCTTTTCGATATAATCCATCCCACCGGCATCATACGCTTCAACTTTACTGCTTATATCTTTACCGCCAGATATAAAGATAATGCACGCCTTTTTCATTATCTCTGATTCTAATTTTGATTTACAAAACTCAATTCCCGAACCATCAGGTAAATTAACGTCAGCTATCACTATTTCTGGCTGGACACCACTCAAAAGCTCATCGGCTTGTTTAATATTACTCGCAATATGGATATCGTACTGCTCAGTCAGGCTTTCTAATAATAAATTTTGGTATTGAGGGTCATCCTCAATAATCAGTATCGGAATACGTTTATGTTGGCTAATCGTCTCGTTGCCATTTTTTAGAAATTGGTCAGAAAAAACGTCTGCAGCGACGGGTTTACCAAATAAATAGCCTTGTGCACGGTCACAGCCATTACGTATAAGCCAGTCAGCTTGCTGATCGGTTTCAACGCCTACAGCTACCACGCGTATACCATAACTAGCAGCCAATCTTATTGCATTTCTTGCAGCGGTTTGACTCTGTTCCTGTATCAGCAGACTTTTAATTGTTTGATGGTCTATCTTAATTTCATCAAGCGGCAAATTGTTCACCACATCTACCGCATCAATTCCGACACCATAGTCATCAAGTGCAAGGTTATATCCTTTCATTCGAAGACCTAATAGTTTCTTGCCTGCATCCGCATTGATAATTTCATTTTGCAGGTAACTTGAAAACTCAAGTGTCAATTGATGTTTAGGGATATTAAATTCAGATATAACGTTACCTAATTCTTTGGCAATATTTGTTTCTGTCAAAATTGAGTCATCAATATTGATAGAAATATTTAGCTTGAAGCCCTGTCTATTCCAGTGACTCCAATCATTCGCAACTTGTGCTAGCACGACTTTCGTTAACTCAAGCATTCGCCCACTGTCTTTTACTAAAGATAAAAATGTACCGGGTACCATTAAACCGAATTCGGGATGATTTAATCTAACAAATGCTTCCATACCAACAAATTTATCAGAGCGATTGAGAGAAACCTGCGCTTGGTAAACCACTGAAAACTGTCCATGTTCAAATGCATTTCGAACATCGCTTTCTTTAAGATCCTGAGTGATCGTATTTGTCATGTTTTTCTCAATTTCATTATATGAAGTGCCAAATTTAAGATACGAACGATTTTATTAACTGTCTAATATATGCCGCACGCGTTCTAATAACGTTTTAAGTTTGTAAGGTTTATTTAACAGGTTTTTACTCATGGCATGAGCTTTCTGTTCGTCTGTCCGATTCGTAAACCCACTCACCAATTGAATTTTAAGGTCAGGTTTGATTGCTTTAACTTTATCAACCAATTCATAGCCATCCATATCCGGCATAATGACATCTGTGACCAATAATGAAATATCCTGACTTTTGATAATGTCTAAAGCCTCTATCGGTGAGGTCGTGGCAATAACGTAATAACCACATTGAGAAAGACTTTCATAAGCCGCATTTAAAAGCATTACTTCATCATCAACAAGTAGTATTGTTTCCCTTCGAGAGACGCTAGGTATGATTAAGTTATCGACGTTTTCATTCCGTGTCGCTTGTTTAGTGTTAGGCCCGATATTTTGTGGGAAATATAATGAAAACGTTGAGCCCTTTCCAAGCACTGAATCAACCTGAATAAACCCTTTAGATTGTTGCATAAAACTATTCACTTGACTCAAACCCAAGCCCGTTCCCATATCCCCCTTATTAGAATAGAAGGGGTCAAATATTTTACTTTGTATCTCCTCACTCATTCCACAACCAATATCACTAATAGCCAACAAGCTGTAGAGGCCTTCTTTCACATGATGTTGTGCAGCCAGTGCACTATCAATTTTGATCGATGTTTTCGTCGTTATCGATAAGGTGCCCTGATTATTCATCGCGTGCATTGCATTGATACATAAATTAAGTACTGAATCTTCCAGGAAGTGTGGGTCTATATTAACTAGATTTATACTGTTATCTATATCAAATTTCATATCGATGAGCGGCGTCATCGCGCATGACAACACGTGTTTCATGTCTTGTACGATATCATTCAAGTTAACAATCGTCGTTTCCATAGGCCGCTTTTTAGATAAGTATAAAAGCTTCTTCGTTAATTGAGCCCCTCTATTTAATGCATGGTCTATTTCTTTTAAATATTTCAGCTCTTTGTCTTCCCCATAGAATAAATTAGACAAAAGATCTGTATAGCCCGTGATAATTCCGAGTAAATTATTAAAATCATGGGCAACCCCGCCCGTTAGTTTACCAATCGCCTCCATTTTTCCCATCCGCCTAATCTGCTGCTCTTGTAGTTTTACTTGGGTTAAATCATGGCATGAGCCAATAAATCTTCTTTTACCATCTACATTTTTTGATAATTCAGAAATTTTAATCTGTATTGGAAAGAGCTCCCCATTTTTTCGTTTTCCTTCAACCTCACGGCCAGCACCTATCACTGTTGCACCGGGTTGACTCACATAATTTTTCAAATATTCTGTATAAAGCAAAGAGGTTGAATTCGCCATTAATAACGTACTGTTTTTGCCTATTAACTCACTCTTTGCGTAGCTAAATAATTGTTCCGTTGCCGGATTTAGCGATAAAATAATGCCTTCTTCGTCAATAGTGATGACCGCATCCGTCATCGAATTTAAAACTTCTGACTGATCTATCTGTTTACGCTGCAAAGCCGATAACATTTGCCTTTCATTAGTGATATCAACCACCAAAGCAGCGTAACCAAGCTCTTCATCATCACCAATTAAAGGTGTAATAGACCACTCACAGATGATCTCTCGGCCATTTTTATCCAGATGATGCCAAATCGTTCGTTCTTTGTTTGAAAGGAGTCTTCCAAGTTCCGTTTCACTCATACCTGAGAATATTGTGTTGCTGGCTGAAATACCTAGCACCTCATACTTATCGTAGCCAAATATCCTGTACGCCGAATCATTCCACTCAACAATGTCATTATGAATGTTCAGCTGCAATACGCCTAAGGGGGTGTTTTCAACATGCAGTGCTAACTTCTGTTGGGCCTCACGCAAGTGCTGATCACTTGCTAGCCTCTCTAATTCAGCTGACACACGAGATGAAAATATATTAATCATATCGACCAGACTTTCATCTTCGATCGGTAAAGAATCCATGATAACAATGATTCCGATAGGCGAGCCTTTCGAATCCACCAAGGGTTTACCCATATAACTACGTATGTTCTTATCAGACAAAAAATGATCTTCAGGAAAAAGCGTATGGACATTATTTTTATAAATACACAAGCCACCCTCTAATACTTTCTCACACGGAGTATCTTTAAGTTCGTACGTAAAGTTGTCGGCTACTTGTCCATTAACACAATAGGAGATAGTTTTTATATGGTCATGATAGTCATCCGAGTATGCTCCAATAATCACATAATCTCTCTGTGAAATATCAGCCAAACTCAGCGCAAGTTCATCAAAAAAGGCGCCGCCCGTATGCCTTGATACCGTCGAAGCAATCGTATTGATATTTAATTGCTGTTGCTTACTTTCACTAATATCTCGGCAATTAATGAGTACTTGTAAGCCCTCCACATCCCCCCCTTTATAAAGTGCTATGGATGTATTCATATATCGCGGTTGAATACCCTTACTTGGTAAAACTAACTCGACCTGTGTTAGTGCGCTTTCTCTCACTTCTTGAATTGCTTGCATGAGTTTTGCTTGATTAACGGGCTCTCTCGCCAACACACTTTCATTTATAAAGTCTTCACCAATCAACTCATTCCCAGCACGCCCTTCAATCATTTGTGCCGCAGTATTGGCATCGACTATGTTTCCATTAACATTCACGAGATAAATAGCATCGACCATATTTTCAAAGAGCAGTTTAAACTTTTGGACACTTTTATCCGCATCATGCTGTAACTGCTTAATATAATCTTGCATTGATATCATCATCGTTAAAACCAACACGACAGTTCCAAACCGAAAACCGTCAAAGCCAAGTAACTCATAGTCAAATATACCTAGAATACGTCCGCCATGTGCCACTAGGCCAAGCATAAGAATACTCAAACCAATCACTAAATATCGAGATTTTATATTTCCTAAAAGATAACTAGCCCACGCAGAAAATAGCGCATAAGCCGTGCTTCCCATATACCCAAAAACCGTGAATATAAATAAATATGTATTGTTTGAAAAAATCGTACTAGCGACCAATAACCCTAACCAATAACTACAAACCGCGTAATAACTGTAAGTACATAACTTTTTCTGTTTGAATTCTGAAGTGATCTCACGCTGGTAACTAACCAGCGCGATCATTGCACAACTTAGACCCAAAACACCAAGAGGAAAGAAAGTTGCAAGCCCTGTATGAATACCAAGCAGCGTTTGAAAATAGCCATCATATAAGCCATTTGACAAAATAAAGCCCAGACAAACGGCCACAACATATAAATACTGAGTCGATTTTGAAATGTAGACAAAAATCAAACTAACAATGATGGCGAGCACAAGCGCGCCATAAAGTAAGGCATGATAAAAAGCCTCAATCACCCTTGTATGCACCCATTCTTGTTCTGAAAGAATTTTTGAATCTAAGTTTATCGTTGAACTCGTCTGGAACCTGAGATAAATGACTTGTTGCATGCCTAAAGGAATCGGCAGGTTAAAACTCATTAACCGGTCTTCAATCTCTCTTTTAGAAAAATCTTCGTGAAAGCTGCGTGTTTGTGAATCGTAGTCACCCTCAGAATTAGGTGTATAGGTGGTTAATTGGTCTATCCCTGAATAAAGAAACCTTAAATACCATTTGAGCTGATCGGTATCGTTTTGAATAATAATGCGTGACCAAATAACGGAAGAATTGAAGCCTAAGGATGACTTATTATTTAATGCAGTAAATTTCGACTTATATGCATCCGAGGAAATTTCATGAATACTGAGTACATTTGTGTCATCAGTATAAGATGCCATTAAGGCACTCGGTTTCGAGCGCGCATCATAATCAGAAAGGTACAAGATTTGTTCAGTAGCAGAAAATGCTAGGGTGCACGTAAATAGCAGGTAGGTTATAACGAGTGTATGAAATAGAAATGAACAATGTTGTTTAGTGGTATTAATCACACAGTAACCTTAAATATCCCTACATGCCACATTTAAACTCCAAAAGGCATAAACGTAATGCCCCTAACAGTATTTATCATAGTCCAACTTTGGCCATTTACCATGAGCCACATTAGTAATATCGACAAACATCTATTGATAAGAAGCTTATTGCTGGATAGTTATTTTTTGTAGGGACTAATTCTGAGTCTCCGCACATTCCGAACGGGTAGGGTCGTCACTACAACGAATGTTCCACAGCAGCTTAAGTGCTTTGGTTGATTCAATCATGGTAGCAATTGAACTATTTCGAATTACCCTTGTAATTTGTGCACACCAAAATTTATCTCTAAGTTTGGCATTCCAAAAAATCTGTGTGCTTTATCTAAGAAGCCACGATTACTACTTAACCATGCCAATTTTCATGAATTTACCGAGAATGAAGGGCTTAAATATAGAAGAACACCATCGAGTAAATAATATCAATGCAATTTATAATATGGCAAAACAAGGTATGGGTGCGACGCTTATATTTAGTCATACCATTGAGAAAGAATTAACTGAGGGAACGCTCGTCGATTTAATGCCTCACCAAAAACTACCAGAGATCCTCATATATTTGATGTATCACAAATTCAATTACACACCAGAGAAAATGCGTGCTTTCATTGATTTTTTTAAGCAGCGCGACTTATCAGCAAACTAAAAGAGATGTAGAAAGGGCTCGCTAATTAAATACTAAAGCTAGAGCCACAACCACAGGTGGTTTCGGCATTGGGATTGGTCACTGAGAACTGTGATCCTTTTAAACCTTCAGTATAGTCAACGGTTGCACTCACTAAATACTGATAGCTCATTGCATCAACAACAAGGTTCACACCTTGGTTACTCACTACCGTATCATCTTCAGCTTTGTCTTCATCAAACGTAAAGCCATACTGAAAACCTGAGCAGCCTCCTCCCGTTACATAGACACGTAGATGTAAGTCAGGATTCCCTTCTTCTTCTACAAGTTGCTTGACCTTGTTGGCCGCAGCATCTGTAAAAATGATCGGAACAGGCATATAGGATTCAATGACGCTCATCGAAACTCCAGTGGTTTAATTGGATAAAATAACATTCGTTTGTTGATTATCCAATTAACCTAGTAATTTAGTCAACTATTTTGCAATATTTGAGCTAGATGATACCTGCTCTGCTGAATTTGAAACATCACTGGTGCTTTGATTATGTGTTTCTGAGCTAATCGCCTTTAAGGAGACTTGTTCAGGTAATGAGGCAGATTCTTGGCTATCGTGATGTTTAATGGATACCGGTTCTTTATGGTGAACAAGGTTGCCATTCACTTCAGCCCCCATTGCCATTTCAATTAAGTGATAATAAACATTACCTTTAATTGAGGCATTCGCTGCAAGTTCAATATGCTTAGATGCATAGACATCACCGTGAACAGTGCCATTCACAATGATATGAGGTGCAATAACATCACCATCAACTTCACCAATATCACTAATACGCACAATTGCTTCACTATCTTCTTCAGCTCGAATTGTCCCACGCACTAAGCCGTCTATATGCAAACCGCCCGAAAACTGGAGGTCTCCTACAATTTGTGTTTTTCCCGAGACCAATGTGTCAAAGTGAGTCGTGGTACTTTGATGCTGCTTATGTTTTCCTTTTTTCTTTCCCCACATACTCTCTTTTCTCCGAACCTATAAAATTTGTGTTATCACTCATTAGAGTGTGGTACAGCCATTCACTTTTTAATGAGTGTTTTCCATTCAAAGCTTTGCTCTATTCGCGAAGCTTTTTTACCTTTTGATTGTGCGACCACTTGAATACTCTCAGGCACCAAGCCTTCAGGAATAATTAATTCACCACTAAAGTCTTGAAAATATTTAAATTTAAACTTAAGCCCAAGTTCATCCTCATCTGAGATATCCCGTAGTGGAATAATTTTCTTTTTATCGCCTTGCATACCAATTAAATTAACCGCGACGACCCCTTTAACATAAGCTTTATTGTCTGCAACTTGCGCTAAAACTATTTTATACGCAAAGTGATTTTTAACGGTCCCTGTTTTCAGCTCAACCTTTTGAACCTGTAACCCCTTCGCATTATTAGAAGGCGCCATGATTTTTTGATAAAAAGAAACATCCGTCTCCAATTGCGATATTTCCGCGGTATGATTCCGAATGGTTTCTTGTATTTCCTGTTTCGCTAAATCATCAATATCACGTCCGCTTTCCAAGTTAGCCACTTGTTGTCTTAGCTTCGCTTCGCTTTCTTTTAGTGCAGCATAATCAATCGACAGTGAATTAAGCTTAGCTAATGTTTGTTTGTGCATATAACGATTTTGCAATTCACCAAGCCAAAAGCAGGCCGCCCCCATCACTACAAGACCTGTTATAAACATTAAACGACGCTTTCGTTTAATGCCTGGTTTATGCTTCACTACTATCAGTTTATCTTGAGCTTTCCGATTTGCCATTAATTTTCCTTTGAATAAGACTTACGTCCCTAAAAACACATTTTATCTAGCAAGGCCCCCGCATGATTAACTCCATTTTGATTACTCTCAGGCGAAGTTGCTATACGGCAGATATATATACTTAAGGCATTAACGGCACTTGATTGATACCTGTTTGCTCATCTAAACCAAACATTAGATTCATGTTTTGAACAGCCTGACCCGAGGCACCCTTCACCAAGTTATCTATAACAGAGAGTACGATAATCACATTACTATCGGGCTGCTGGTGTAAGGCAATACGGCAATAGTTTGAGCCTTTAACGCTACGAGTTTCAGGTGATGAGCCCAAAGGCATCACATCGACGAAAGGTTCATCTTTATAACGCTGTTCATATAGTGATTGAATGTCTTCCAAGGATACGTTTGTGGTTAGTTCAGCATATAATGTCGCTTCAATACCTCGAATCATCGGCACCAAATGCGGAACAAAAGTTAAAGAAACCTGATCACCACTAAACTGATTTAAACCCTGACGAATTTCAGGGCTATGACGATGACCTGAAGCACCATACGCTTTGAAGCTATCGGCACATTCTGACATTAACGTTCCCACGTTAGCAGCGCGGCCAGCACCACTTACCCCTGATTTTGCATCGGCAATTAAGCGCTTTGTATCGACTAACTTGTTTTCAAGCAAAGGTAAGAAGCCCAGTTGAACCGCAGTTGGGTAACAACCTGGACAAGCAATCAGGCTAGCATCTTTAATTTCAGCTCGATTCACTTCAGGTAAACCATAAACAGCCTGCTCAATAAGCTCAGGACAACCGTGTGGTTGGTTATACCATTTCGCCCATAAGTCGGCATCTTTCAGTCTAAAATCTGCTGAAAGGTCAATTACTTTTAAACCTGAGTCAATAAATGCGGGCATCATTGCTTGCGCAACACCGTGTGGCGTTGCAAAAAATACAACATCACACTTAGCCAAAGACTCAACACTCGGGTCGGTAAATTGCAGATTATTATAAGCGCGCAAATGAGGAAACCGATCTGAAACTGCTTTGCCTGCTTCTGATCGTGAGGTCACTACCGTCACTTCAACATCAGGATGCAATGCCAATAAACGTAATAACTCTGAACCGGTATAACCTGTTGCGCCAACAATTCCTGCTTTAATCACCTCAAACCTCTTATTTTGTACGTTTAAATGGATATATTTGGGGAATTATATCACGGTCCTTTGACTCAAAAGGATAGATCAATAAAAGAATATCGCCCTATTTTTTGGCTTGCCCGCCTTAAACGAGTAAGATTCTTTAAATGTTTAGCTTATTGATGAAGAATCTCGCTTTTTATGTTTTTCAAAACAGCATTCTCAAACTATAAAAACCTGTTTCGCCACAAGCTTTCTGGCGTCGATGCACTACCTCAACTCGCCATATTAGGTCTTATTTCAGGCAGCTTTACCGCGGGTGTTATTTTATTATTTCGCTTGTTAATTGAGTGGCCGCTTGCACAATACCTACCGAATGGTGATCCAGAGAATTTCGAAGGGTTATCTAGCCTAATGCGAGCAGTATTACCGATTAGTGGCGCTATACTTATTGGTACAATTTGGTATCGCCTACAAATCAGCCAACGAAAAGTCGGGGTCGCGTTTGTCATGGAGCGATTAAACTACCATCAAGGTTATATCGCACTCAAGAGTTTGATTATACAGTTTGTGGGCGGGGTATTGACAATTCTAAGCGGGCAATCAGCCGGACGAGAAGGCCCCGCGGTACACTTAGGCGCAGCGTGCTCAAGCCTAATGGGGCAATATTTAAAACTACCCAACAATAGCATTCGAACGCTCATTAGTTGTGGCACCGCTGCAGCAATCTCAGCCTCATTCAATACTCCCATAGCGGGTGTTATTTTTGCGATGGAAGTCGTCATGATGGAATACACCATCGCCGGCTTCACCCCGGTTATTTTAGCTTCTGTTGCAGCGGCGATCATCACCCAAACTGTTTATGGTGCTGACCCTGCTTTTTTAGTACCGCAACTTTATATGAACTCGCTGGCTGAAGTACCTTATATTATTATTTGTGGCATCATAATTGGGATTGTTTCAGCCATTTTTGTCAATTTAATCCAACGGGCGATGCACTTTGCTTCTGTAAATATTTTTTTCCGCATCTTGGCTGCCGGCGCCATAACCGCTGCGATAGCCGTCATCTTTCCACAAATAATGGGGGTTGGTTACGATACTGTAAACCAAACTTTATTGGGCGAGTTTGGTATATTAATGTTATGCGCCATTGCCTTAGCCAAAATTCTCGCCACGTCCATTAGTGTTGGTTTAGGCATGCCAAATGGTTTAGTTGGCCCCACACTTTTTATTGGGGCGACAGTGGGTGGCGCGCTCGGTTTAGCCGCTGAATGGTTAATGCCTTCTATTGCTTCTTCGCCGGGCTTTTATGCCATGCTGGGTATGGGCGCAATGATGGGGTCAGCCCTACAGGCACCGCTCGCCGCTTTACTCGCTATACTTGAGCTAACTCAGAATCCGAATATTATTTTACCAAGTATGCTAATCATCGTCGTTTCAAGCATGATTGCGAGTGAAGTATTCAAACAAAAATCTGTTTTTTTAACCATTTTAAAAGAACAAGGCCTCGACTATCACAATACCCCCGTCACTCAGGCTTTAAGACGTGTCAGTGTAGGCGCCATTATGACTCGTCAGTTTTGCCGGTCTGACAAGGTCATACGCTTTGATGATGCAAAAGAACTTTTAAGACAAGAGCCTAAGTGGGTTTTAATCAATGGCAATGAAGGTAAACCAGTTTCTTTATTACCGACCATTGATTTAGCGCATTATCTTGAGGAAAATGAGCAACGATTTAACGAAGCAGAAGAAGATCCTTTAAAAGAGCGCTTATTGGTTAACTTATTGGAAATTCCTGCTCAACGTAAAGACATTTCGTCGCTTTACTATCAGGCGACACTACAAGAAGCTTTGGATAAATTTTCAGAATCAAAAACTGAAGCGCTATACGTTGAACGAACCAGTGCGCCAATGATTTCTCGCGTATTAGGTGTCGTAACACGTGGCGATATCGAAAATTACTATCAATATAAAAATCATTAAAAGGGCTTATTTATGCTTTGGATAAAAGCATTTCACATCGTTGCAGTCGTATGTTGGTTTGCAGCATTGTTCTATTTACCTCGGTTATTTGTTTATCACAGCCAAACCGACGACGAGCAAGGTATTGAACGCTTTAAAATTATGGAACGAAAGCTATACCGTGGCATAGCAACACCTGCAATGATTGTTACCCTTGCCCTAGGCGCATGGTTATTGAGCTATAATCTGCAGGGGTATATGCAAGGTGGGTGGTTTCATGCAAAGCTAGCTTTAGTTATCGGTGTCGTTGCCTACCACATCTATTGTGGCGAGCTACTCAAGGCCTTTGCACGTGATCAAAACCAGAAAGGCCATGTATTTTATCGCTGGTTTAACGAGTTTCCCGTTTTGTTATTAATTGGGATTGTGGTGCTAGTGGTTGTTAAACCTTTTTAGCGCTAATTAAATACGAGCTAAGTTAATCGAAACGAATATGCAAAAGAGCACATCTTTGAGTACTAATTTTCCAAATGGCCTATACGCCATAACAGATCCACGCCTATTACCCACTGAAAGGCTGATCTCTGCGGTAGAGAGTGCTCTCCGAGGTGGCGCGCGTGTCATTCAATATCGTGACAAAACTGCCAGTGATATTGAGTTAGTCAAAAATGCTCAAAGCCTGCGTGATTTATGCGCTGATTACCAGGCACGATTAATCATCAATGATGATCTTAACTTATGCTTACGTATTAACGCTGACGGCCTTCACTTAGGTAAAAGTGATGGTGATATTTCACATGCACGTGACAAGTTAGGTGACGACAAGTTATTAGGTGTCACCTGTCATAGCGATTTAGCGTACGCACAACGGTGTATTCAACACGGTGTCGATTACTGTGCATTTGGCCGCATTTTTCCCTCAAAAACAAAAGCAAATGCACCGCACTGCACGCTAGATACATTAAAGAAGGCCGTTAAACTCGCCTGCCCAAGTGTTGCTATTGGTGGCATCACCATAGAAAATGCACCAAGTATCACTGCCACTAACATACATTCAATTGCCGCCATTCATGGCCTTTTTGGCCAACAAGATATTGAAGCGACTGCACGTATATTTTCATCATTATTTCAACTTTCTAAAACCGAATAGGCCCATTATGTCTAAATCTGACCAACTTTTTACTGATGCTCAAACCGTTATTCCCGGTGGTGTTAATTCACCCGTTCGTGCGTTTAAAGGTGTGGGCGGAACCCCAATATTTTTTGAGAAAGGCGAAGGCGCATATTTGGTTGATGCCGATGGTCAACGCTATATTGATTACGTGGGTTCATGGGGCCCAATGATATTGGGCCATGCTAACCCAACAGTGATTGAAGCAGTTAAAACTCAGCTTAACCAAGGTTTGGGTTATGGCGCGCCAACCGAAATCGAAACCCGTATGGCGAAAAAAGTATGTGAATTAGTACCTTCTATCGAAAAAGTACGTATGGTTAGCTCAGGCACTGAAGCAACCATGAGTGCCATTCGTCTAGCACGAGGCTTCACCAACCGAGATAAGATTGTAAAATTTGAAGGCTGCTATCATGGCCATGCAGACTCGTTATTAGTGAAAGCTGGTTCAGGCGCTTTAACCCTAGGTGTGCCAAACTCACCAGGTGTACCGGCAAGTGTCGCGGAACATACGATTACACTTAGCTATAACAACCCCGATGAAGTACGTGAGTTATTCGCTAAAATGGGCGATCAAATAGCGGCGATCATTGTTGAACCTGTCGCTGGAAATATGAACTGTATTCCGCCTATTCTAGGCTTTCTTGAATCATTACGTGAATGTTGTGACCAGCATAAGAGCGTATTAATCTTTGATGAGGTCATGACAGGCTTCCGTACCGCTCTAGGTGGCGCTCAATCAGTATATAAGGTAAAGCCTGACCTAACGACCCTCGGTAAAGTCATTGGTGGCGGCCTACCGGTTGGCGCATTTGGTGGACGAAGCGATATTATGGATTATATTGCACCGACAGGCCCCGTCTATCAAGCAGGTACACTTTCAGGAAACCCACTCGCCATGGCCGCAGGTTTAGCTATGTTAGAAAATGTTTCCCAAGTGGACTTCTATAAAAACTTAACGCAAACCACCACCAACCTCATTGAAGGCTTAAAAGCAGCGGCTGCTGAGGCCAATATTCCAATGGCATTCAACCAAGTTGGCGCTATGTTTGGTTTTTTCTTTACCGATGAAGAAACAATCAGCACTTATGAGCAAGTAATGAACTGTGATCAGGAGCGCTTTAAGCGTTTCTACCACGGTATGTTAGAACAAGGTATTTATCTGGCTCCATCGGCATTTGAAACAGGATTTGTTTCTAGCGTTCATAGTGATGTTGAGATTAAAGCAACGATCGAAGCTGCTAAAGTGGTTTTAAAAAGCCTTTAATTTTAGCTAGCAATAGGGGCAATATTGATTGATATTGCCCTGAGAGCATATTCTTACTTAAGACTTAAGTAGTTGCTCAAAATTCTGAATCAATCGATCGGGGTGATAAGTAGAAAGATCCTCTCCCTGGTTATAGCCATACTCCACACAAATCACCGGTACATTGGCAGCTTGCGCAGCTTTAATATCACTAACTGAATCGCCCACCATTACCGACTCTGCCGCTTCACAGCCAAACGTATTCAGACAATGTAATACTGGTTCAGGATCTGGTTTTCTTTTTGCCAAAGTATCACCACATACAACTAAATCAAACTTAGGTAGACGGTGATAATCTAACAAAGGCTGGGTGAATTGTTCTGGCTTGTTGGTAATGAGCGCCAAATAGGGAAAGGACTCTCTGATCTGAGCCAGTGTTTCAGCGACCTTTGGATACAAAATACTTTTGCGGCCGTTTACCTGCTGATAATGCACTAAGAAAAGACCATAGGCTTCTTGGTAAAGCTGTTCGTCTATCTCAATGGGTATCATCTGCTGACTTAGCGCACGTTTAACCAACACCGCTGCGCCGTTTCCCACCCAGTTACTCACGCAATCGAGTCCGACGATTGGCTTATCTAATTCACACAACATAGCATCCACAGCAAAGGTCAGATCTGGGACGGAGTCCACCAAAGTACCATCAAGATCAAACATAATTAATCGAGGATTTTTAATACTCACTTGTTGGAGGATATTCAAAGCTATCTCGCCATCATGCATCGGCAAATTTTTCTAAAATACTATTAAGAAAGAGGTGGCCTTTTTCTGTGGTGCATAAACGATCAGTTTCAATCAAGCCCATGTTACGAAACTCACTGAGTTGAGGCTCTAGTGTAATAAGTGTGAGGCCCGTTCGCTCTGAAAATAATGATGCTTCAACGCCTTGATTCAAACGTAATACATTCATTAAAAACTCAAAGCCTAAGCCCTCTGTGGTGATGATTTCTTGTCCAATTCTAAAAGAGGGTTTAGGGAGTAAATAATCTTTAGGCATACGCGTTTTCCGGTATCTCAATATACTTTCAAGTAAGCACTTACCATCACTATTTTGACCGTTATTATTAAGTGTTGTGATTTTTGAATGTGCGCCGGCACCAATGCCAATATAGTCTCCGAAGTGCCAGTAGTTTAAGTTATGTTGTGCTTCACGTCCTTGCTTAGCAAATGCAGAAACTTCATATTGCTTAAACCCTGCTTCATTTAAAAGCTCTATACCGGCTTTTTGAATATCCCACAGCGCTTCATCTTCAGGTAATTTTGGCGGGTGTCGATAATACTCTGTATTTTGCTCAATGGTTAGTTGATACCACGAAAGATGTGTTGGATCTAAAGCAATAGCTTGCTTTAGATCGGCCATCGCTTCTTCGATTGATTGCTCAGATAAACCGTGCATTAAATCAATATTAAAATTTTCAAACCCCGCTGCTTTTGCTTGCTGTATTGCGCGAATGGCATCATCGTTTGAGTGAATTCGACCTAAGCGCTTCAGATGTTCGGGTTGAAAACTTTGAACGCCCACTGATAAACGATTAATACCTGCTTTACGATAGGCTTTAAATCGGCCAGCTTCGGTTGTGCCAGGATTCGCCTCTAAGGTAATTTCAATCTCAGGGTGAAAAGGAATTGTGGACTCAATATGCGCGAGCAGGTCTTGATAAAACTCACCACTCATTAGACTTGGTGTACCACCACCAAAGAAAATACTTCGTAATGAACGCCCTTGAACCCATTGGAGGTCTTCAGCCAGATCAAGCTTTAACTGGGCTAGGTATTCAGCTTCAGGTATTTTACCGTTAATATCGGCGCTGACATGTGAATTAAAGTCACAATAGGGGCATTTACGCACACACCAAGGTATATGTACGTATAAACTCAGTGGCGGTAAGATCATGCTTGTCATAATTTAGGTGGCTGCTCTATTTATTAACGCTTCCGAGTACTCGCATTTGCAAGTAATAGGTCCATTTGAGCAATCAATTGTTTTAAGGCCTGCCCTCGATGACTCCGTGAGTTCTTTTGCTCTTTTGTTAATTCTGCCGCAGTGCATTCAAACTCTGGCACCCAAAAAACGGGGTCATAACCGAAGCCACCCACACCAGACTGATTAAGCGTAATTCTGCCTTGCCACTGACCATGACAAACCACTGGCGTCGGGTCTTCGGCATGCGCCATATATACTAGTACACAATGGAATCGGGCGGTACGATCAATTTCGCCATCAGCCTTTTTATTAGAAAGTGCTCTTAGTTTTTTTAAGGCCAGATCGATATTAGTTCGGTCGCTAACCTTGTCGCCCATCTCTTTTTCAGAAAAACGAGCTGAGTAAATGCCCGGTTGGCCATTTAAAGCATCGATTGCTAAGCCGGAATCATCCGCGATCGCAGGCAAGCCACTAATTTTTGAGGCATAACGTGCTTTTATAATCGCGTTTTCAATAAACGTTAAACCGGTTTCTTCTGGGGGTTCAACGTTGAAGTCAGACTGAGGAAATATCTCAAAGTCATAAGGTGCTAACAGCTCCGAAAATTCTTTTAACTTACCTTTATTGCCACTGGCTAAAACAATTTTCACATTACGCCCTTTACTAAATTAATCATTATAAAAATTCTGGCTGAATCTAAACTGCATTGGCTTAGTACGGCCTTCAGGATACATCGTCACATCAAACGTAAGCAATTCACCCTCTCTATATTGAAGTTGAGCAAGGTAATAAATAGCCTTTCCTTCAACCACTTGCTGCGACGAAAGAAACTGCGCTTGCTGAAGGTCATTCTTCATTTTAATTTCAACCACGGCACCAACGGCTTTTCTGCTGCCATCTGCCTCCACTTTGATGACACTGATATTAATAATTCCGAGCGCGCGACTTCTGACTAACTGATATTGTTTTGCAACCTCAGCATCTAAAAATGTGCTCGCAAAGCCAATATAATGAACTTCGTACTCGCTACCGTCAGGGCCATCAAAAACCTCTTTTTGTTCGGCACTTGCTTGAGTAAAGCCAAATATAATAAGTAGTAAACTAATTAAAAACTTAGGTGAAAAATGCATTAAATTCTCCGAAAAACTAAAATTATGACGCCATCGGCCATTAACGTGCAATTCTGTATACTGCAAATTCTGCAAACAAATTCGGCCACATTAACGCAAAACGGCTTTGCTCAAAGTTTGCATCTACGACCGTCCGATTTAAAACTTTAATTTTTTTTTGTCGACACAATGCTTCAAAATCTTTGAAAGTACATAAATGAATATTGGGTGTGTTATACCATGTATGCGGTAGCGTTTTAGACATTGGCATCTTACCGTGCCATAACAAGTAATGTCGGCAACGCCAGTAACCAAAATTAGGAAACGTCACAATACCTTGCCGACCGATACGCATCATTTCTTCAAGCATAACATCGGGGCGCTTAATCGCTTGGAGCGCTTGCGTCATAATCACAGTATCGAACTGCTTATCTGCAAAATTACGTAGACCTTTTTTATCTAGGTCCTGCTCAACAACATTCACACCTTTTTCAATACAACTGGTGATTTGTTTCTGCCCAATCTCTAAACCGTAACCCAGTACTTGTTTTTTTTCTTGCAAGTAAGCCAACAAAGTACCATCACCACAACCTAGATCGAGTACCTGTGTATCCGGTTCAACCCAAGGTTCTATTACACGAAGATCAGCTCTCATTAGCATTTACCTCCTTCGCAATGCGCCCCATGTAGGCAGAAAATATAGCCATATATCGCTCAGTTGGAATCAAGAAGGCATCATGGCCGTATTGTGAATCGATTTCAGCATAGCTAACTGACTTTCCAGCTTTCACCATCGCTGACACGAGCTGCTCGGAACGTTCCGGTGAAAAACGCCAGTCTGTACTAAAAGAAACCACTAGATACCCACACTGCGATTTCTCAAATGCCAGCTCCAATGACCCCCCAAAGTCTGCTGCGGGGTCAAAATAATCTAATACTCGTGTCATTAAGAGATAAGTATTCGCATCAAATGTTTTTGAGAAGCGCTTACCTTGATAGTTTAGGTAACTTTCAACTTCAAATTCTACGTCGTAACCAAAGTTAAATTCAGATGACTTGCGCTCGCGCCCAAACTTTTCACCCATCGCCTCATCTGATAAATATGTAATATGGCCTATCATACGCGCTAACATCAGGCCTTTAACCGGCACGGTATTTAAATTGTAATAATTACCGTCATGGAAGTCTGGGTCAGAGGTGATTGCTTTACGAGATATTTCGTTAAATGCAATATTTTGAGCCGTCAGCTTAGGGGTTGATGCTATCACGACAGCGTGCTTTATTCGATCAGGGTAGTTTAACGACCAAGTAAGTGCTTGCATCCCCCCCAGACTACCACCAACAACAGCAGCCCAGGTTTTAATATTAAGTTTATCCGCTAAACGAGCTTGGCTTTCGACCCAATCTTTTACGGTTACAATTGGAAAATCTGGGCCATATAACTTACCGGTATCTGGGTTAATGCTATTCGGCCCTGTGCTGCCACTACAGCCACCTAAGTTATTTAAACTGACAACAAAAAACTGATTGGTGTCGACAGGTTTTCCGGGGCCTATACAGCTATCCCACCACCCCGCTTTAGGGTCGTCTTTGGCATAATAACCTGCGGCATGATGATCACCACTAAGGGCATGACAAATTAGAATGGCATTACTATGGTCCGCATTCATCTCACCATAGGTTTCATAAATTAGGTCGTATTGATTTAGCGTTTTACCGCATACCAATTCAAGCGCCTGATCAAAATGAATGGTTTTAGGCTTAATAATGCCCACTGAATTTTCAGCAGGTAATTGTTCTACAGAGGTACTGGACATTCGTTTGTAGGTCGCATTTTCAAATCAACAGAAAATGGAGTGTAAACGCCCAAATAATGAATGGCAACTTAATTCGCGATACCTTGAATTGCGTCGTTTTGACTTGGCGGCGGCTCGCTTAATGCTTGCTCAATTTGTTCAACTTTTTCAAGTTGCTCACGACTAACGTCGATCATTTTTTCTAGCTCCGTTTGCTGTGATTTTATACCTCTATTACTTTTTGCCACCTCTTTTAAATTCGCCACTTGTTCTTCTAACAAATTTTTCTGCTCTAGTGCATATTGCATTAGAGGTAATAGTGCTTCATCTGGCCAACGTACCGCTTCTTCCATAATTTGCTGTTGTAAAAGACGTGCTTCCGCCACGAAGGTATTGAAGAAACGCTGAATCAGCATGGACTGCTCAGTCATCAAAACTTTGGGCTGACGTCGAAATTGAGTAGACTTTGCCTTTAAGGCATTGAGCTGCTTTTGCTGTGATTTAATTGAGAAGGTACGTGGCTTTAAGTATTTTGTATGGATGTCTACAGTGAAGCGTAGATAAATGGCACTCACCATTTTGTCAGCCAATTTTGCTTCCGTACAAACATTCACGATTTCTTTTTCAATTTTCACAAAAAATTGACTCATGGCATGAATCATCCCCAGAGTACTCCAACTATCCTGCAAGTCTTTACGTGTTTGCTGAACAATATCGTCAAAGCGAGAAGCGCTCATGAGTTGCTGCAGTATTTCACCTTGTGATTGCATCAGGCGGCGACTAGATTTCAAGGTAATCAGTTTTTTATAGTACAAGTCATGATCTTTATGCGTTTTATCTGCTAAAGCTTGCAATGTTTCTGGGCTTACATTGTCTGTCGTTAAGCCTTCAAGACGTTGATACAGCCCAGCAAGACGTTCGTTTAGTATTGATTGACTACTTTTAAGCATACCCACGACATCACCAATCAACGCCTCATAAATAAGCGCTTCTTTTTGCGCTAGAATCCGCTTAGATATTAGTTTTTCCAGTTTGGGTAAAGCACTTTTTTGCAGAAGTAAATCATCTTTTTTAACACGACCAATTAAACCTTGTTTGGCTGAAAGTGGAATAACATCGTCAATCGACATTTTTAAATGAGCAGCACTGGTTTGTCTAACTTTTTCAATAGAAGCCTGCGTATGCGTATCGCCCTGCAAATCATCCCAAAGTACATCTATTTTATTTAAAACAGCAAAGCGCCCTGCTCTGTGATCAGCACCTTCAACATTAATAAACTTATTCCAAATCGTTTTATCGCTAGCCGTTACACCGGTATCAACACTTAACACAAACACAATAGCCTGCGCTTTTGGAATCATACTGACAGTTAACTCAGGCTCGGAGCCCAAGGCATTTAGCCCTGGCGTATCGAGCACCCTTAAGCCCTTTCTTAACAATGGGCTATCTAGGCTTATCATCGCATGCCGCCATACTGGAATAATAACTTTGCCAGTATTACCAGGTTCATGTTCTAACATGCGGTCATCAAAACCTAATGACCGCGCCTCCAACAGTGTCGCCGTGCGTGTAGAAGCTAATTGCTTCAGCCTGAAGCTCATTTTTTCAGGATCAGATATATCGATGGGAATTTCATGCCAGGCTTCGGGGTCTTGCTTGTATTCACTTATAGATTGTTCTTGAATACGAGTTTCAATGGGCAGTAATTTTAAATAGCTACTTGTTCGAGTTGCGTCATAAAAAATTTCTGTTGGGCACATTGTTGTACGGCCTGCCTGCGATGGCAGCATTCGTTGCCCAAATTCAGAAAAAATTAAGGCATTAATAAGCTCTGTTTTACCTCTTGAGTATTCACCTACAAACGCAATCGTTAACTCATCATCCTTTAATAAGTTTAGCCCGCGCATTAAACGCTGATGAATATCGTCAGAGTTAAGGTGGTTTTCCTCTAGCCAATGCTGATAATGTTGAATTTCACCTTTAAGATGATTTTTCCATTCACTATATGCCTCTACTTGTTTTGATAAACCTTGTAGAGACTTAGCATTGTTTGACTTATTCATGGGCGTATTAAAGGACATAGCGCTTCCATTTAAATAGAGCAGAATTCAATGGCACCAATAGATCATATGAATTAGCTTATTCACACATTTGATCAAAGTTGATACCTTATATATTTTGAGTATAGATAATTGTTTGTGTAACAAATGTGATTTGATGAGACAGGACTTACAAACTAAGCAAAAGAAACGACTTTCAATACACTTTTCTTAAAAAAATCCTTTTTAAATCATCCATGTATCAAGTTTCGTTAATATCCTTCTAAACTTGTTTTTTTATGTTAAACGATGTTATCACAAAGGCTTATCTTAAAGATAAGCCTTTTAAACGCTTATTCAACTACATTAATGAGAAGCTCATACCAACTTGATAGGATAGTTGGGCAACTACTTTTTCTAAAATTTGAAGTACCAAAAATACCAAAATCGGTGATAAGTCCATCCCCCCCATTGACGGCAATATACGTCGAAAAGGCTTCATCAAAGGTTCAGTAATTTGATTAATTAATATTAACGCCGGATGAGCACTTCCTGGCGCTATCCAACTCGCAACAATCATCACTAACAGCGACCAAAAGTATAATTTTAACAATACACCCAGTACTAAAACCCCTGACATCAATATAACACCAATAGGGTTCGGCAGCCCTGACGTCAGCACGACAATTTTTAAGGCTAAAACCAACATTTGAAATAGTATCGCGAGTACCAGCGAAGCCATATCAACCCCGGCAAAGCCTGGAATGATTCGTCTTAGTGGAATTATGAACGGGTTCGTTGCTTTCACAGCGAATTGAGAAATAGGATTGTAAAAATCAGCACGAGATAATTGAAGTACAAACCTTAGAAGTATGATCACCAAATATAATGATGAAAGCGTATCTACGACTAAAGTGAAAATTTCTGAAAACATGTAAGCATCTGCCTTAAAAAATGTATGTGAGCTATATCTAAACCCAACTTGATCAGGGTTAATCGAATAATAAGGCTTTTATATAAAATTACTAGGTTCCTTTGCTTAAACACGCTGATAACTTACTTCCAAGATCCACTTAACTAGGAAAATGCCTGATGCTTAATCAATCCGAGTAGGATGAAGCTAAATAACTAAGTATTTTTTCTTCTGTGATGGGTTTTGGTAGAAAAGTTAGCCCCTGTTCTTCTGCCTTACTCTTCACTCGTTCTTGAAAATTTGCCGTAAGCAGTGCAATTTTTGCATCAGGGCACGCTTCTTGTAATTCCGGTGAAACAGTCAAACCATCTCGACCAGGCATATTCATATCAAGCGTTATAAAATCAAATCTTCCTTTTAAACACATAGATAATGCAACATCTGCATTTTCTGCCTCAACGACATCCCAATCTGAATACTTACTCATAATAATCGCTTTCAACATTAATCGAGAGACACGACTATCATCCACTAGTAACACACGTTTTTTATTGGACATACAGTACCTAATATTACCTTCACGAAATCTTTGACTGATTTTAGTATAGCCGAAGAAAACATATTTCAACTTTTTCTGCTGGCATATATGAACTACAATAATAAATATTGGTATTATTAAATAGATTCTGTTAGTTTCCGCTGGCTATGATATCCAATACTAAATTGGATTGGTCAAAATAAACAATAATATGTCGCCTCATATGATTAAATGTATAGGCGAAGAATAAGTACGACAGACGAGACATTCTTATGCCCGATAACCATTCTGACTTCACACCTTATGCAATAAAAGACGGTGAAGAGTACATGAACGAACCGCAATCCGCTCATTTCCGCGAAATACTGTTAGCTTGGAAGCAAGAGTTAATGGAAGAAGTGGATCGGACTGTATCTCACATGAAAGAAGATGCATCAAATTACGCCGACCCGAGTGATCGCGCTACTCAAGAAGAGGAATTTAGCCTTGAACTTCGTACGCGAGATCGCGAAAGAAAGCTAATTAAGAAAATTGATAAAACAGTCGACCGTATTGAAGACGAAGATTACGGCTACTGTGACTCATGTGGCGTTGAAATCGGCATTCGTCGTCTAGAAGCTCGCCCAACAGCAACCCTTTGTATTGATTGTAAAACGCTCGCTGAAATTAAAGAAAGACAAATCGGCATCTAGTTTTACTCTCGATGGGTGCGCTCTATGATAACCCTCGCACACTCTATCTTTTGTGAACAAGGCTCCCGAATAAAGGGTATTAAATATTTAATACCCTTTACTATTTAAATGAGTTTATATCGCGGCCGTTTTGCTCCCTCCCCAACTGGACCACTTCATCTAGGCTCACTCTTTGCTGCTTTAATTAGCTATCTCGAAGCCCGCTCACATAATGGGCAATGGCTACTTCGTATCGAAGACGTCGACGCGCAACGAGAACAGCCGGGCGCACGACAAGCTATTATCGATACGTTACTGGCGCATGGCTTATATTGGGATGAATCAGTTAGCTGCCAATCAGACCGTTCACACTACTACGAAAAAATACTAAAACAGCTAGCCACACAAAATCATACCTTTCAATGCCCTTGTAGCCGTAAGCAACTTATTGATTCAAATGGAGAGCATTTAAGTGCTTGTCAAAAACGCACAAGCCCCCAAGAAGGTAATAGGCAAGACAATAACCGTCAATGTGCGACCAAATTTAAACTAAGCGACACGCAGTTCAACTGGGTGGATGATATTCTTGGCTCAATGAGTTTTAAGCATTCAGAAGATTTTGTATTAAAGCGAAAGGAAGGGTTTTATGCCTATCAATTAGCCGTGGTATGTGATGACATTGAGCAAAATATCACACACGTTGTAAGGGGTTCTGACTTACTCGATTCCACTCCCATGCAACTTGCGTTGTACCAGGCACTTTTAACAAAACCTCCGACATTTGGACACTTTCCTATTTTGCTCAATGCGCAACAGCAAAAGTTAAGTAAGCAAACCTATGCGCCGGCCATCAACAACAATACCCCTGTTAAAAATTTGCTAAGTCTTTTTGCTATGCTGCACATTCCCGTCAAAAATAAACCAACAACAGTGGCAGATACTCTCCAAATGGCATTAGAGGTTTGGGACAGACATTACATTCCTGCTATAAAGTCTTTAAAACATACGCCTACGGCTTAAAATAACTGGTAAAATATCGACGCTCTCCGTTATTATTTTTATACGTCAATTTCCTGAGACCAGTAAGGAAGGCTATGCGCCGCATTTTAATTTTAGAAGACGAAGCTGAAAATAGATCAAACCTCAAGTCTTTATTGGAGTCTTATCAATATCATGTTGAGGCCGTCTCCTCTATTATTGAAGCGACTGAGAATTTTGCACTACCGTCTTTTAACCTAATCATTACAGATTTACGTCTTCCAGGGCAACCAGGCACGGACATTATTCAACTTGCCCAAGGCGTGCCTGTTCTAGTCATGACAAGCTTTGCAAGTTTACGCTCTGCAGTCGATGCAATGAAGCTCGGCGCTGTAGATTATCTTGCCAAGCCTTTTGATGACGACGATATTCTCGATATTGTACAAAATATTTTATTAAAAGAGCCCTTGCTTGAACCGTCTTTAAATGACTTAGAAAATTCGAATGAAGAAGTTCAGAATTTAATTTATGGCAATTGTAGCGCCATGAAAAAAGTTTTTAATCTCATTAAAAAGGTTGCCCCCACCGAAGCCACCGTATTGATCCAAGGTGAAACTGGCAGTGGTAAAGAACTGGCAGCCCGAGCGATACATAAACTTAGCCAACGTAAAAACCAGGATTATATCTGTATTAATTGCGCAGCGATTCCTGAGTCATTAATTGAGTCAGAATTATTTGGCCATGAAAAAGGCGCTTTTACAGGCGCGGTTAGTGCCCGTAACGGACTCATTGAAGCGGCTGATGGCGGTACACTTTTCCTGGATGAAATTGGTGAATTGCCGCTTGAAGCACAAGCTCGATTATTACGTGTTCTTCAAGAAGGTGAAATCCGTCGTGTTGGCTCCACTCAATCTCGCCAGGTAGATGTAAGATTAATTGCAGCAACGCATCGGAACTTAAAAGCCCTCTCTCGCACCGGACAATTTCGAGAAGATCTCTATTATCGATTAAATGTGGTCCAACTTAAACTCCCTCCCTTGAGAGATCGAGAAGAAGACATTTTAGGCTTAGCCCAAGTATTACTTGAGAAAGCATGTCTAAAATTAGGTCAAGAAGATATAAAATTTAGCCCAGATGCCATGAAAGCGATCAAAGAGTACCAATGGCCTGGAAATGTACGTGAATTAGAAAATGCCATTGAACGCGGCACAATCTTATGTGATCACAAAATGATTACGGCAGAATTGCTTGATGTAGAAATGGAAGTAGACGACATCACGATTCCTCAAGGCCTGATCACACCAACCTCAGTCAAACCTACACAACAAGCACCCGTATCCGTTAAAAATCTATCAATCGAAGACTACTTTCAACAATTTGTCTTAGAAAACCAAGATCGCATGAATGAAACGGAACTTTCACGCCGATTAGGCATAAGCCGAAAGAATCTTTGGGAGCGAAGACAGAAGCTAGGTATCCCGCGTCGAAAGTCCTCATAACAGAGTCGACGCAAATCACACTCATAACGTGACATAAGTCTCAAAACGTAACACTAACCTAGCCTTCAAACATCAGCAGAAACACACAAGAGCACATTTCTGTTACCTAGTGTTACCAAATGAAACGTGAAAACACGTTTCTGAGGTTCTTTCTACCACCTTACTAAGCCCTATAGACCAAAAGGCTTAGGCATAACTTATAACAAACTGATTTATAAGTATATTTTTACATTGGCACAAAGACTGCTATTACTTAATTTATAAAAATAAAAATAACCAACTGTGAATATACAAATAAAAATAAAAATAGTTGTTAGTTACAGTTGAAGAAAACCGCAGAAATAAAAATAATAAATGCGGGGCGAATTGATTATTTTAAATGCTTGGCTTTTTAGCGGCAAAAAACTGAAGTGAATATTGTTTTTAATTAATAAGAACTGCAAAAGTTGCGATGATTAAAAACTAGGTACTCATTTCAAGCATACCGCTCTGTGTGTTTAAAGTATTCCGTTTGCAAGCGTAAGTT
>Ga0209184_1000083_pt1 | contig 121891 bp, 109 predicted proteins | sample EN8Hudsemesocosm_2_FD_184627 | JGI IMG/M metagenome (GOLD analysis project Ga0209184, IMG submission 184627) | Methane-oxidizing microbial communities from mesocosms in the Hudson Canyon - EN8C Hudson Canyon (SPAdes) (version 2) | ecosystem: Environmental > Aquatic > Marine > Cold seeps... | reverse complement strand
CATAGATATTCTCCGTTCGATTATCTGTTTCAGCAATTAGCCGAAATACTTTTTATCAGCTTTAGCCATCTCTCTCATACCCGCAGTCGGGTGATAAAGAGCACCTAAATCTTTGTACTTATCTGCGATAGCACAGAACGCTTCAAGACCGATCGAATCGATATAACGTAGAGCACCACCACGGAATGGAGGAAATCCAATACCGAAGATAAGACCCATATCTGCTTCTGCTGCTGTATCAACAATACCGTCTTCAAGACAACGTACTGTTTCAATACAAAGCGGAACCATCATGCGTTCAATGATTTCTTCATCAGTAAACTCGTTGTTATTTTCAACAACAGGCTTAAGCATCTCGTAAACAGACGCATCTTTAACTTTCTTCTGCTTACCTTTACGATCTAGCTCGTATGTATAAAAACCTTTGTCAGTTTTCTGACCATAGCGGCCATCATCAAACATAACATCAATTGCTGTACGGAACTCATTCTTCATTCGATCAGGGAAACCATTCGCCATCACTTCGCCAGCGTGCTTACCCGTATCCATACCAACTACATCAAGTAGATAAGCAGGACCCATCGGCCAACCGAATTTCTCCATAAGCTTATCAACATGCTGGAAGTCAGCACCGTCACGCACTAAAGCACAGAAGCCACCAAAGTATGGGAACAAGATACGGTTAACTAAGAAACCGGGGCAATCGTTAACAACAACAGGCGTTTTACCCATTGCTTTAGCGTATGCAACAGTAGTCGCTATTGTTTCTTCGCTCGTCTTCTTACCACGAATGATCTCTACAAGAGGCATCATATGTACGGGGTTGAAGAAGTGCATACCACAGAAGTTTTCTGGGCGCTTAAGATTTTTAGCAAGTAAATCGATAGAAATCGTAGACGTATTTGAAGTAAGAATAGTATCTTCAGACACTACACCTTCAACTTCACAAAGTACGATATCTTTTACTTTAGGGTTTTCAACAACCGCTTCAACGATTAAGTCAACATTGCCAAAGTCACCATAACTAAGTGCAGGCGTAATTGCATTTAACACGCCAGCCATTTTCTCAGGCTTCATTTTGCCTTTAGAAACTCGCTTGGTAAGTAGCTTTGTTGCTTCGTTAAGACCAAGATCGATACCCGCTTGCGCGATATCTTTCATGATAATTGGCGTGCCTTTAAGTGCAGATTGGTAAGCGATACCGCCACCCATAATCCCAGCACCCAGTACTGCAGCCAACTTAACTTCAGTTGCTTTTGACTCCATCTCTTTAGCTTTAGCTTTCAGAGCCTGGTCATTTAAGAACAAACCAATCAATGAAGCTGAAACTGAAGTTTTTGCCATTTTAGCAAAACCTTTCGCTTCAACCTGGATCGCTTTATCACGCCCCATACCTGAATGCTTCTGCATCGTTTTGATAGCTTCTACAGGCGCAGGATAATTTGGACCCGCTTGACCAGCAACGAAACCCTTAGCGGTTTCGAAGGTCATCATGCTTTCCATTGGGTTTAGCTTAAGCTTAGTCGTTTTTTCTTCACGAACAGCCTTGTAGTCTAGCTTGCCAGCGATCGCTTGATTGACTAATGCTACTGCAGCATCAAATAGTTTTTCAGCTGAAACAACAGCATCAACAGCACCAAACTTAAGTGCATCCGCTGAACGGTATTCTTTACTTCCACATATCCACTCAATTGCGTTATCCGCACCGATCAAGCGAGGTAAACGGACAGTTCCACCAAAGCCAGGATAAATACCTAGCTTAACTTCTGGTAGACCTACCTTCGCTTTCTCAGCCATTACACGATAGTCAGTCGATAGACACATTTCAAAACCACCGCCTAGAGCGATACCATTGATTGCGGTTACGGTTGGGTATGGTAAATCTTCAATCGCACTAAAGATTGAGTTTGCCTGAACATTGTTTGCAACAAGGTCTTCTTCAGATCCTGCAAACAGTTCAGTAAATTCTGTAATATCCGCTCCAACAATGAAGCAATCTTTAGAACTAGTTACTACTAAACCTTTAATGCCATCGGTATTTTTAAGACTTTCTGTCGCTGCTGCCAGCTCTTCAAGAGTTAGTCGGTTAAATTTATTAACTGACTCGCCTTCTAGATCGAAGTTAAGTTGTGCAATACCACCTTCGATTTCTTTAACCGTGATGGCTTTACCTGCGTAAATCATCAACTGTTCTCCAAGTTAATTGTCTGTACCTGCGCAAAAAAGCGGCACAGGCAAAGTTATTTTGGCCCGTAAATAAAGCGGGATTTTCCGAAATTCATACGATCGTTTGAATTCCGAGATGCGAACCATGAGAAAATTCTACTCATTTGTCAATTGTTATTGACATTTCTACACATATTTATTCTCACAAACTACTACTAAAACATTCAATAACTTCATGTTTTTAATAAATTAATTCGTTATTTTGTATAATTTTTTAAAAATATAAGAAATAATGTATTTTGGCTTAAAAACGAGAATCAGCTACTTTTTCATTCTGAAAAGACTGAAAAAATTTGGCTTTTTTTACCCACATTAGATTCTCATTCAATAACATTCTCCAAGCATTTGTAAATTAAGGATTAAACACTACACTAAATTGAATTAGTATTACCCAATAAAAATACATATTGTTAAACTACAAGACCTGTCGTATGGAGACCTTCTTGATGACCTTTACCCATAAATTGTTTCGCAAACCTTCTTTTACAACGAGTGCATTTGCGACAACAGCAGCACTTATTTTTAATTTAAGTGCTTTATCAAGCCCTGTATCAGCGGAAGAAACACAAGCTATAACTTCACCACTGGAGAACGTTTATCAAGCACAAATCAACTCTTATTATTCAATCAATGGCTTTTATAATTTTAGTGCTAACCAAGGGGATCAAAAGCACCTTTCTGTGATAGTCGATGCGACCGATAAAATTGATGATCTAATTGAAAAAGTTCAAGAAGGCGCAGATAAAGCACCCGATACAGAGGCTTTTGAAAACGTTACCGGCGCATGGAAAAAATACCAAAAAGTATTAAAACTTAACATTAAAGAAGTTAACAAAACCGGCTACCCTGATCTACGATTAGCGGGTGACATGGCGACCGAAAACATTAGCTTAAACAGAACGTTGCAGACGCTATACAGCTCATTAGCAACAATTCCTTCCCAAAAACCAAATCAAGCGACCGAAATCAGCCGTCAAGCAGGCCTTAACTTAGCTTTAATGATGACAAAGTACTCAGCTCGAACAACCTCCACCGTTAGTCAGGTATATTCAGGCGGGGATACGGAAATAACGATTGATACGCTAGCGACAGATTTTGAAGTAAACTTAAAACAATTAATGAAGCTTTCAGAGGGTAATGAACAAGCACTTGACTTGCTTGACTCAGCATTAACAAAGTGGGATTTCATTAAATCTTCCTATATAAATTACAACGAAAACCGAGTTAATTTCATTGTAAACTTATACTCCAAGAAAATAATTAGTGATATCGACCTAGCATTAGAAACATTATAATTATTAGTTATTCAACGGCGAATTAAATACCATTAGCCGTTGAATTTCTTTAATCCTTCAAGTTTCAAAACACACTCATTTAAACATTCCTCAACCCTTTTAACACCTTCTGCCCCCCCCTTCTCTTTCCACAAAAATGAAATACCGCCAGAAAATAAAGTAAGCGCTTCTGACGACTCAGGAAGCCCATCCAGCAATCCAGCCTTCTGCAAAGATAATTTTACAGGGTTTTGAATATCTACCTCATGAGCCCTATCATCAGCACTCAAGCGTATGACTTGAGTTTTATTTGTTGACAGTTTTTTTCCGGTCGGTAAATATTTTTCATACATGACATACCCACGATAATCCTCCAGCCAAGGGTAGAGCTTCCTCGCTAAAGCCTGGTCAACTAAACGAACCTTCAAACCAAACCCCATCGCCTGCCGCCTCATTTCTGTTAAAGCTTTTTCTCTTGGGGAAGGCATCACCCACATCACCGAACCAAACACAGCCAGCGTAATTAAAATCGCAACCCAAAAACCCATACCACTCATCCTAGCCAGACGTTTATATTAAAAAATTAATTATTCAGCAGCCTCTTCAAGTTCAAGCCATCGCTCTTCAGCTTCTTCAAGCGATTGCTCCGCAGCAGCTAAACGAGATATTGTTTTTTCAACCAAAACATGCTCTTTACTATAAAAATCACCCGCCGCCATCTCGGCTTGTAATTGGCTTACCTCACCTTCTAGTGCTTCAATTTTGGCCGGAAGCTGCTCCAACTCAAGCTTCAGTTTATAGCTCATTTTCTTTCGGACCAGTTTCGGCTTAACTGCGGCTGGCACTACAGAAGCATTAATTTGCTCCTCTTTAACAGGCTTTGAATTCCCCCCCTCCTCTCCTGAAACAGTTTGTGACTCTACCGCCATCACGCCACCAGTTTGACGTACCCAATCTTGATAACCGCCAACATACTCACTTACCCTACCACGACCTTCAAACACCAACGTGCTTGTGACCACCTGATCAATAAAATCTCGGTCGTGACTTGTCAGCAAAAGCGTACCCGTAAAGTCATTTAGTCGCTCCTCCAACAACTCTAAAGTATCAACATCTAGATCATTGGTAGGCTCATCCATCACAATCACATTCGAGGGACGCCCAAAAAGTTTTGCTAACAACAAACGATTTGTCTCCCCCCCAGACAAAGCTTTAACAGGAGTCCGTGCTCGCTCTGCAGTAAAAAGAAAATCATTTAGATAACTAATAACATGTTTAGAGTTACCGTTAATATTAATAAAGTCATGGCCATCCGCAATATTATCAAAAACCGTTTTTTCAGGATCCAAACCACCACGAAGCTGATCAAAATAGGCAACTTCAAGCTTACTACCTAATTTCACAGACCCAGCCATCGGCTTTAGCTTGCCAAGTAAAACCCTAAGCAATGTCGTTTTACCCGCGCCATTTGCACCAATAAGGCCAATCCGCTCACCACGCATAACTGTGAGGGAAAAGTCCTTAATCACTAAGCGACCATCAGCATCATTAGAAGAGAACGCATGCGAAACCCCCTCCACCTCTACAACTAACTTTCCTGATTTATCCGCCTCTTCAATCTTGATATTTGCCTTGCCTTGTTTCTCAATACGCCGCTTTCGCTCATCACGCATAGACTTTAACGCTCGTACTCGCCCTTCATTACGTGTTCTACGCGCCTTTATACCCTGACGAATCCACACCTCTTCTTCAGAAAGTCGCTTATCAAAAAGTTGATCCTGCCTCGCTTCATCCTCTAGCATTTTCTGTTTATCAACTAGATAGCTTTCATAACTTCCTTTAAATGCAGCAATATTGCCTCGATCTAGCTCAATAATTCCTGACGCTAAAGACTTAACAAATGCACGATCGTGACTCACAAACAGTAAAGCACCATTAAATTCTTTCAGACGCTGCTCTAACCATTTAATGGTATCGATATCTAAATGGTTTGTTGGCTCATCCAACAACAATAAATCAGGCTCATTGATTAACGCTCTTGCAAGCAGTACACGTCGACGCCAACCACCAGACAAAGCGCTCATTTGCTGACTCTCATCCAAACCAAAACGCTTTAAGATATTTTTAATTTTGATTTGAAAAGACCAGCCATCTTGCGCTTCAATTTTTTCTTGCAAGCCCTGAAGCCTATTTAAAGATTCTGCATCAAGTGACTCGCCATGAGCTTGCTCATCAATTAAGGCGTGATATTGGGCAAGAACATGACCAATTCCAGACAAGCCCTCTGCCACCACATCAAAAACACTACGTTCATCAGCTTCAGGCAAGGTTTGAGGTAAAGAACCTACTTTCAAGCCTTTTTCAAAAATAACAGCACCCGAATCCGGCTCTATTTCTTTCGTCAGTAAGCGCATAAATGAAGACTTCCCCTGACCATTACGTCCGAGTAAACACACCTTCTCTCCCGCTTCAATGGCCAAACTAACCTCGTCCAACAAAGGACTAAGACCATACGCTAAACAAACGTTTTCAAATCTAACAATACTCATAATTAATATACTAACTCTGTGATAATTTTACGCTTGATTAGTTCGCCAACTCAATAAAATGAACTATGCTTTAAAGTTATAGCGTTTTAGAGTTTGCATTATGCAACATCTTTAACAACTACCATAATTTCAAAGTATTATTTTTGTACGCACGGAGAATTGCATTGAGCAGCAGCCCCACATCATCGACTGCAGACAAGCCTGACTTAGACTGGAGCCAGGTTCGAGAAACAATTAACATGCTAACACTTGCAGTATCTCAAGTTGAATGCACCATGACTGATGGTGAAAAATCTATCGCTGAACTCACGCAATCATTTACGTATATTGCGAATCAGCTACAAGGCATTGTAGATACGGAAAGTAACGAATCCGCTGAAACACAACTCCATACAATTAAAGAGAATGCCGCAGACATCCACCAGAAAGTCATCACAGCTACGATTGCCTTCCAGTTTTATGATCGCCTCACCCAACGACTAGACCATGTCAAAAGAGACCTTAGCTGGCTAAGCGATTTGGTAAGTAACCCTAACCAATTATACAATCCCGAAGCATGGAAAAAATTACAAACAGACATCATGTCTAATTATACAATGGAAGAAGAACGCTTGATGTTTGAACACATCATGAATGGCGCTAGTGTTGAAAATGCGCTAGAAATCTATCAACATCACTTTAATAGCAAAAAAGATGACAACGACCAAACAACTGATGAGGTAGAATTATTTTAATTCTACCTCCCTAAGAAAAATCAAGCTCACGATCATTACGCGAGCTCTTTAACCACCAACACATCTCCGACCTTTAACGTTCCAGTAGATAGATGCACTAAATTTTGGCCAAAGCATACACCAAACTCGTTTTTACGATAACGCGCAAGCGTTTTTAGCGGCTCTTTACCCAACTCTCCCTTTTCATTTATTGTCGTCATTCCACAACGACTGCAAGGCTTAACTAAGTCAAAATCTATTCCCGCTATCGATACACGCTTCCAATCATCTTCCTGAAAAGGCTTAGTACCCTCAAAAACAATGTTAGGACGAAACCGACTCATTGGGACACCTTGATCCAGCTTTTCATTTAAATCGTCAAGAGAAGCCTTATTAGTTAATAACAAAGGAAAAGCGTCCGCAAAACTTACATCCTGATCTTGCTCAAAGAACTCTCTATCCACCTGCCTGACAGCAGAGTCTTCCATATAGACCATTCTGACCGGCATACCTAACCAATCCGACAACGCTGTAGAATATTCAGGGCCAATAAACTTCGCAGCCACAATATCTGACCAAACTTGAACTGAGATATCATGAACAAAAGACTCATAAGGAAAATATAGCTCACCGAATCCGTCACAGTAAACCACCACACCATCAACCTTCAAGCTTACCGAAACCAACGATAACTTCGGGTGCTTCCGCTGACTAACAAATTTAGCATCCTGATCTACCAACATAAAACGGCGATCATTTTTTATTCCAAACCGATCCAACTGTATTTCAGGGACAGAAATAGCCCCCATAGATTTTACAGGGTAATAAATAATTTCAGATATTATATATTCCATTAAACAGAATCATCCTTAGCTGCTTCCAGCATGTGAAATTTTGATCGTTAATTTATAACAGAAATTACGATAAATTAAACCTACTAGCCTGATTCATTTAAGCTTTTAATTCTACCAAGTACCACAGCAGCCAACTCATCCGGCTGAAACTTAGACAAGAGATGATCACAACCTACTCGCTGAGCCATTGCTTGATTGAAACTACCACTTAAAGAAGTATGCATAACCACATGCAAACCCTTTAAGCGTTCATTTGATCGAATCTCTGTTGTGAGTCGATATCCATCCATTTCAGGCATTTCAGCATCCGTCAGCACCATCAAACAATTATCTAACTGCGCTTGATTGTTTTCAGCCCAATTAGTTAACATTTGAAACGCATTCATTCCATTTGATGCTGTAATCACTTTCAAACCAATTTTCTTAATTGTGCCTTCAGCTTGAGCGATAGCAACAGGTGAATCATCCACAACCATAATAAATTTATCTTGAACCCCCGCCACTAACTCAGAATCAAGCAGCTCTTCAGAGACATCTGTTGTATACGGTGTAATTTCTGCCAGAATTTTTTCTACATCAATTACCTCAACAATTTCATCATTAAAATTAGTAATGGCGGTCAAATAATGGTCTTTACCAGCAGGCTTAGGTGGTGCAGAAATTTCTTTCCAATTCATATTTGCTATCCGCTCAATTCCACCTACCAGGAACGCCTGAACACTTCGATTGTATTCAGTCACAATAACAACAGAGTCTTTTGTTGGCTCAATTGGCGCACGCCCAATTGCCTGACTCAAATTGATTACAGGAACAGTCTGCCCTCTATAATGTGTAACACCACAAACACAAGAATGCCGATTTGGCATGGCAGTTAAATTTGGCAGCTTTAAAACTTCTTGCACTTTAAATACATTAATTGCATAAACTTGACGCCCTAACAATTTGAACATCAATAATTCAAGACGGTTTTCACCAACCAAATTTGTACGTTGATCAACAGAAGCCAACAAACCAGACATCATAAACTCCATTACGAACAGCACTACTATTCGAAAACTAATACAGAATTATTCAATCTAAAATAATAAGATTAAATATTAATACAGATACTATGAGTCTAGACTAATTTAGATTTTTTATATGATTGGCGTGCAAAGTTTAAAATTATATAATTGACATAAATCGCTAATAGAAATTTATCAGAAGAATAAAGAAAAAGACTATGTGGATTAACAATTTTGAAGAGATAAATGGAGCGGGAAACGAGATTCGAACTCGCGACCCCAACCTTGGCAAGGTTGTGCTCTACCAGCTGAGCTATTCCCGCGCATTTAATCTAAGATAAACAGAACCTTATATCGTACATATATTTGGTTCCCCTTAAAAAGGAAGCGTATTATAGGTATACATTTTCTGGGATGCAACACTAAATTTTGTAAACTAGTTCACTTTTATAACAACAAATAGCATTTATAAGTCGAATAATCTAAAACAAAATATTCAAAATTTTGAGCAAAAAAAAGCAAGCCAAATAGGCTTGCTTTTTTGAATTCTATCGCAATAACTCAGTATTTACCAAGCTACAGCATTGCGGCTAATTAAAGCGCAACGATGTTCTCAGCTTGAGGACCTTTCTGACCTTGAGTTACTGTAAAAGAAACTTTTTGGCCTTCGTTAAGAGTCTTAAAACCGTCTGACTGAATTGCACTAAAGTGAGCAAATACATCTGGACCAGACTCTTGCTCGATAAAACCGAAACCTTTAGTTTCGTTGAAAAATTTAACTGTACCATTTACTGTGTTAGACATAATAATATCCTGAAATAAAAATAAATAAGCCTTTAAAGGCATGAATAGCATAAAAATAAACTGAGACTTAGATACTACAGGACGAGGAATTACGAATAATACGGCGAACTTGATAATATAAAAAGCTTTCTTTCTAGCTGCGGGCTAAGATATTAGGTTAGTTAGTTAATGTCAAACCATTTAACATCTTTTCACAAACTAAAGCTAAAACCACTGACCCCTCTACCACTTAGTTAAATTGAAGTTTTCCTGTTCGCACTCGCTGGGGATGATCCCCAACAGGAAACGAAGCTATTTCTTTCGCTTCATCAAAAGATATCACCGACACTCGATCTTGCTCACTCACCGAGACATAACAATTTTTACCGTCCGCACTCTCAGTTGACCAATAAGGCTTAGCGCCAAGTGGCGTATCAGATAATTGAATTGTTTTATATGCGAATGTTTCACGATCAACTATTGCGGCATAACCAGACATCGTTGCAGCCACACACAATTTACTACCTTCACTATTCATTGCTAAGCCATGATGAGCTGAATTCAACTGATAATCACGCAAGTTCATCGCTTGAATTTGAGGCGGTATGGGCAGTTCAATTTTTCGCGTTACTTTTTGCTGCGCTACATCATATTCAACAAAACCATGGAAAAATGAAATTTGCATATAAACAAACTTCCCATCGGGAGAAATAGCCATTGGACGAACAGCGCTATCAACCCAAGGCATTCCAAACTCTTCAAGTTTCTCAGCCATATCTACACGCTGTAACACTTCATACGTTTCAGCATCAACAATTTGAAAATATCGATCACCTTTAAGCCAATCCAACCAAGAACTAGTGAAAGGTACATAAACCTTCCCAATACTTGCGTGATAAATCAACTTTCCATCTTCTGAATAAGTATTCTCATGAGGTTGATCACCTGATTCAAACTCGCCTACAATTGCTCCTGTAGCGGTATCAATCGCGTGAACCTTTCTTGCGGTAGACGCAGAAACCAAAAATATTTTTCCGTCTGGTGAAATTGCAGAGTGGTCAGAACGAGACCCTTCTACTTGTGTGCGCCAGGTAATTTCACCTGTATTGACATCTAATGCGATTACATCAGCAAAACTCGGTCTAGATATATATAAGTGACGACCATCATTTGAAGTAAACATATCATCAACCATCTGATGATGCCCTTCGCCAATTACTTCTTTTATAAACGTAGATACAATTCGACGCTTGAAACTGCTATTTAATTCTTCTAAGCGCTCCGCTTTATCTGGCACTGCATTAATTTTTTTTATTCGTGTATGCGTCAAAGGATCATAAATATCTATCGTGCCATCCCAGTTATTACCTACCACGATAACATCACGCAAGCCTTTATTAGTAGCTGAACCAGTTTGAGCAACGCCCGCCTCAGTAGCATTAGATAACGACGAGACAAACGCTGTTGTTAAAAAGACTGCGATCAATTGCTTAAATGACATGCGCTTTACACTCTAAAAATAAATTAAGCCTAGCATTTATGCCCACCAAGAACCATCAACATGATTTTCTATCAACACTTAACGCTTTAAAGTTATGTATAGCGAGCCTTTTCCAGCGGCGCTGTCGATGCTTATAAAAAAACAAAGCAAATAACCAAACAAACGGTGTTAAAACGCCTGCAGTAATATCTGCGCGATCTCGATAGCGCACTCCCGACTCATTCGCCGTAAAGCTCATTATATGATCCCACTTTTTACATAATTCACTATAGCCATTATCACGCATAACAAAAGAACCCTCAGCATCCATATATGAAAAATCCATAGTATGTAGGCCCACTGGCAACAGCCCAAAAAGTTTCATTTTCATTACGTAGGGCTTAGCCTCTAATAGTTTATGTTCACCTATTAATTCAACACACTCAAATTTCATAATTGGATTGGCGACATAATTTAGTAAGCCTAATGTTTTAACTGCCGATCTGGCTTGAAATAGCCCGCATGATAAATCGCATGACAAATCAAGTTTCATCACTCCTCCACAAATAGAACTTAATTGTTCGCTTTTTCAGTTTTACTTTTGAATGCTTGATGATAATTTACTAAGCGTTTAAAACTGCTTCGATCAAGCATTTTCAATTTTCGCTTGGATGACAATGTATTATCGGCCTGGTCTAAACTATGAACTTCCGGTGGTTTCCATGGAATAAGGTAAAGAACGTTTGGTAGTTCTTGATTCCCTCTAATACGCGCACCTTCAAGACTAAGAATTTCATCTTCAGCATAACCGCTCATACTGGTAAGCAATACCATAAGCCCCACCAGCATTCGTAAGTTAAACTGTTCAGCGATGCTTACATGGTATAGCAGCTTTCTAAGTTGCATCATTATTTCGCCTTCAGTCTATTTTTTGTATCGAAGATCCAATCTTTTACTTTAGGGTCAGGCTCAGTCTGTAAGCTTTGATACCTTTCATACAACACTAAAGCCTCTTCTAAACGCCCGCGATACAAATCCAGCAAGATACCAAGGTTTCGAATCGCCAATTGATCGTTTATATCTATCTCAAGTATCTTTCGATAATAGGCTTCGGCTTGGTCAAACGCTCCTGAGTCTCTTGCGATATACCCCAAATAATTTAGCGATAGTTTATGATTTGGATCTAACTCGACCACCTTTTCAAAATATTTAATCGCATCACTAAGCTCATCTTTATTAACAGCAATAATACCTAAATTCACAACAGGACTGATTAAGGTTTCATCCTCTGCGACTAAACTTTTATAAATCACTTCAGCCTCAACGTACTCACCGCTATTTTGATGCGCTAACGCACGTTCAAACCTATTTGCCAATTCAGTTTGTTTATTTCCAGCTTTCGCCTGTAAAGGGTCGCCAGCAACACGCTCTTTAACCTGCCCTGCACAGGACGCTAAAATTATTACAAAAATAATGATAGAAAGGCGGTATATTTTTTTAGCAAATTTCTTAGTAAAGTTCATTAACAGCCTCCTCCATTATTTCATCTTTATCATATCTACCAGGTAACAACGTTTTAAGTTCTTTAAAACTATTTTTAACCCATTCATCATAAATACCAACCCAGCTTCGGCTAACATTTTGGGCATGAATATCAATTGCACTATCTTCGAAAGGATAGGCTTGTTCTTCAAGTAAAATATCATATTGCTCTAACTCTAACTCGTTCAAACCATCCGGTCTGTCTGACGCCATTAAATCAACACTCAGCTGCGCATAAATATCTGCAATCCTGAAACCCGACTCTGTTGAAAATGCTGACACACTATAACTTGCCGTTTTCTGATACGCCTTAATCGCCTTATCAAGTGCCTTCGTTTTTTTAACCATTGTGACGTGTAATGGAAGCGTTAACTTAATACGCTTATACTGGACAAATGCATCATTAGCTAAAACAGCTGAGGCACTAGCGGCTAAATATCGCATTCGGTCATCGGCTTCTTTAGGTGAGCGGTCAACAGTTTTCATTTGTTTCACCAACCAAAAACGACGCTTTAATGGCTGATCTGTTTGCTGATAAAGTACTGCTAAACGATGCGCTGCCTCCATGTAAGTTTCTGCCGGTTGAGCATAGGTATTTGCGTACTTTCGATAACTTAGTAATGCTTGTTTTTTATTGTCGGCTTTGTCATAAAGTTCAGCAATGATGTACAGGGTATCTTGTTTCTCTTTCCCTGGTTTAGCTAGGCTATACATCGTTTTAAGCTCCGCGGCTGCCAACTCCCAGCGCTCGGTTTCACGGTAGGCTAAAGCAAGTTTTGCAGGCAAAGTGTTGCTTAACTTATGCTTGGGGTAACGTTTCCGAAAGTCTGTTAGTACGACTATCATTTGAGGCCACATTTTTAACTCCAACAAATAACTTGCCGCGTCATATTCTGCACTCGCTCGTAATTTAGACGTTGGTGCAACCAGACCAACTCGTAACAGCTCGGTTATGGCCTGACTCGTCTTTCCTTCTGCTAAAAAAGCTTCTGCTTGCTTAAATACGCAAGCTGCAAGGTTTTCTATAAGGTTAGAACGCCGCTTATCTTTAACAGGTAAAGCCTTTAAAGCGGTTAGATAATCAAGTTCTGCAGATTTAAACCGCTGCAAAGCATACAAGCTATGCGCTTTTAGGAGGCTTACTTCGGTTAACATCGATTTTTTTGGTGAGAATATATTTTTAGGCTTTTTGTTTTCGTCCAATAATTGATTCCAATCCAGTAATTTCTGGGCGTGGAGAATGGTCTCATCATAGCGTTGCGCTTCAAAATCTGTAGAGGTAGCAATAAAGAGCACATCAATTGCACGTTTATCTTGGCTGTGGTGCGCTACAAAACGAAGTCTATTTTGTTGTTGCGCAGATCTAAGTCGCCCTACCTCTTGTTTACGTGCTTTTTGCACGTCATTAAGTGATGTTTTTTTAACATTAACACTCATTTTTGGCCAAGTTTTCGCATATTGAACATAAGCAAGTATCGATGCATAGCCTGCTTCTGAGGCTTTAGAAAATTGTTCGTAGTTATATGCAGCACGATTAAAACTCTTAATTGCCAGATCCCACTGTTTAAGCTGCAAGTAGCTTTCACCAAGTAAAAACAAACTATTCGCGACCTCTGCATGTTTAGGGAACGTATCCACAAACTCAGCGTAAAACCGTGCCGCTAGCCTAAAGTTATCGTGTGATGATTTATGTTTAGGTTTAGGTTTCGTTAGCGCTTTTTGCGCCTTTACATAATGATAGTTCGCGAGCTCAGGTAATAATTTTTGTAGCTGGCTTCGCGTATATACTAGCTCTTCAGGTGAATGCCCAACCCAAAATTTATGCCCTTTTCCATAAGTATTAATAAACCTGACTTTTTCAGCGTAAATATCACGATTGAACCCTGCTGTTTTTAAAGTAGAAATAATATTAATTTGATATTTTGGTGACCAAATACTATTAGGGTGAACACGAATATAGCGACGGTAGACATTCACTGCGTCGGTGTATTGTTCTTTTTTGATGAGTAACTCACTGTATCGGTCGTAAACTAGTATTTCATAAGGCTTTGGCCCTATTGATGCAAATAGCTGCTCAAGACTATCCGCCTTATTTAGATAAGATAGCGACAAGCCCATCACGTGCAGTAAATCGTCCATCATCGCGTGATATTTTTTATCGACCAAATCGACTTGATAATCATTAGGTAAAACAATATCCAAAACAGAGGTATATGAAATAAGCGCAGGCGAATATTGATTTAGTTTAAATTGACTCCAACCTAGCATGTAATAAGCATTTACCAAAAATGAGCTTTTTCCTTTGTTAATCACAGCATTGAAGGCTATTTTTGCGCCGCCATAATTACTTTGAGTAAAGAGTAATTCACCTCGGCGAAATTGTACCTCCGCCATTAATTCAGAGCTTGGATGCTCTTTAACTAACAAATCTAAGGTAGCCAAATAAGCATCTGTTTTTCCCTTCAGGTCGTAGGTTTTTGCTAATTGATAATAAACATGGTCATTATCCGTATTGTTCGGATACTTGATCAGTAAGCCTTGGTAGGCGGATATCGCGACATCAAGCTCATCGACCGCCTGATCTGCCATTAAATTCTCTCCCTCCATTAGCTTTAAGTCGGCAAGTCGATGTAAAACTCGCATTTTTGTTTCAGGATCTTTGAGCAATGGGAGAAGATCTTTATAATTTTGAATGACGCTTTGTACGCTTGGTGTTGGAATATACTCTGTTCGTGTAATCAAGCTCGCGGGCTGTAATGCAGCCAAGGAATTCTGATCAATCATCGGCTCATTACGATTAAAACCTAAAGACTGGCATGCACTAATACTGATTACGACTAAAATGAGCACAATAAACTTCATCATTTATTGCCCTCCATTGAATGAGACTCACTTTGCGGCTGTGCATCCGTATCTTCCTTAGGATTTAACAACAGCACATCCGATAATCGTGCACGAGCTTTACTTGCTGCAAGCAAATAATTTTGTGTTTCTTCGCGCTGACGACCAAATTCTTCTTTAACTAAAACCAATAAGTTAGCGCTTGCTTGCGAGCGTTTCTTTTCAAGCTCAAACTTCATGGAAGAAAGGCGCACTCTACCCTCTTTAATCCGCTCAAAAAGCTGTTGATTCACCTCATCAGAACTGACATGTTTTTTAAGAATGGCATTACGTTGCTTAAACTCATCAACTGCACGGGTGAGGCTATTAAGTTGCTTTTGTGATGCCCAGCGGTTCACACTATAGTGATCATCTATCCACCAAGAAAAGTAAGCTTTCATACGTTTTAATTTTTGTGAAAAGTTGTCTTTTTCTTCGCCATTTGGCAGTTGTTCCAAGTTCTTAGTCATGCGCTGAATAATTAATTGATAGTCCCGCTGATCATCACCCATAAAAAACTCACCATTTTCAGCTGCAACCTCCCGATCAAACTCTACAGAAAATGCTTGTTGTTGCTTAATCCATTGTTCAGATTGTTGAGAAGCCATAACATTTAAAGTTTCATTAATACGCTTATTTCGTAGCTGTTCGCGCGTTACCATCATCGAATCAAACGAATTAAGTTGGTCCTCCCACCGATTTAGAGAAAACTTCAATTTATAAAGTTCATGGAGGTCACGTAAACCTAACTGAAAAGGCTCTGTCGCTAAAAGCTCAGCATAATTAAAATCGTTTGGATTTACCTGCAAATACCCATATTCATCATTAGCAACACGGTTTCTACCTAAAGCTAAAACTATTTCTTGGTCACTTAACAGATCTTGCTCAATTGATTTTTCTTGTAGGATTAAAGCGTCCAAGACTTTTTTCTCAGTGACGTTTTTTTGATCTTTCTCCAAGTTTAGTGCTAGATTTTCATAATGTTTGACCGCGACACTATAGGCTTCCAACGCCAACTCTGGCTCATCAAACTGCTCATATAGATAAGCCAACGCATAAGGTGTTTGTTGCTGCCAAGGCGAAAATAGTTCACGTTCTTTTAATGTATTTAGGGCTTGAAGTGCTAAACCAAATTTTTTTAAATAAGAAGCTGCAACGGCATAAGTAAATAAGGCTTGATCCGAAAACACACTCTCTATTTTGATTCGTTTTAATATGGTTAAGGTCTGTTCATAATTATTTTGAAAAAGATAAAGCTGCCCCAAGCTCAATAAGCTTTGATCTTTCAGTGCGAGTAATTCAGAGCTGTTGCTCGTATCGTTGATCAACCACTGAGACAAATCTGAAACTAATGACCGTAAAAACTTACTTGCGATGTCATATCGTTTGTCATTAAGTAATGCTACTGCTTGGTTATACCGAAAATATGCCTGCCAAATATTACTTTCAGATTGAGAAAATAATTGGACTGCTTCTTTGGTTATTTCCCCATTCTCATACAACCAGTTATAAAATTTTTCAGATTTATTATAAGTTGCTTCAGCCTCTTCTATTTGAGCTAATGTTAATGGCTGTTTTACTATCTGTTCGTCCGCTTGTTGCTCAGTTTTATTCTCTTTTATAACACCTAATCTCTGGGAGATTAATGCTTTCAGGTATAACCATTCATCAAAAATCTCAGACTGTTCTTTTTTTAGTTCACTTGAATTAACGTGCTGAAGTGCCTCCCACGACCCTTTAAGATCTTGTTCAAGCATTAGGACTTTACCTAAATAAAACCAAGCCTGGTTTCGAGCGCTTTCAGAAACAAAGTCATTATCAACATCTGGCTCATTTAATAACAACGACTCAAATAGTGCTTTAGCTTCATGCGTCATCCCATACGTTAACATCAAACTGCCCTCAATTAACGCAGGATGATCATTGTGCCCTGTTATACCGCCTCTTAACTTGGCAACATTTAAAGCGCTTAATGCTTCAAATGTACGACCTTGATAAAGCTCATATAAAGCAACGCCGTACTTTAAATCTTTAGCTTGGGCATGAATTAGCGATGTCGACGCACGGTCTTCTGCAGCTAGCGCACTATTTATTCCAAATAGGCTAACCAAGCTCAGTAATATATAGCAGAATCCCCTCTGCATTAATTCCACTCCACAATTTCTATACTGGGCTCAAAGTTAGAAGATTGATCTTTAATTTTTATTTCGAGTGATTTGATATCTGTCTCTTTCATTATTTTAGTTGTTGCCGCTTGTTTATAGGCTTTGTTGTCAGGGCCTATACCATCAATAAAAGCCGTTATTTCATGCTCACCGGTTTTTAAATTACCAATGTATAAGCGTTGCATACCGCCTCGCTGAAGCGACTTAATTTGACGTTCGGTATATAAGTGCGCAGCGACAATTTTTCCATCAACTTTTAGTTTCAAGCTATCTAACAGTAAAAACTTTCCAGTATCTAAACTCACAAATACAGCAAATTGAGTATTGGCAGGAAATAACAGATCTTCCTCAAGAATAAATAAATCGCGGTTCAATTCGATCACTTTTTTCTTTAGTTGTTCAACACTTAAAGCAACAGGAGTATCTTCGTCTGATGCCTTCGCTGTAGCCTCAGAATTTAAGGTCTCTGAGGATGTATTACTAGTCGGTTCACTGTCTATTTCACCCGTCTCAGCCTTAACACAAATACTCAGTAAAAGTGTCATCAGAAAGATCAAATTGCGTATCTTAAAAGCCTTCATGTACATACCTTCTTATTGGTATTCATCATTAATATTCAAACGTTATCGAAGCACGTGTTACCCATGCATCAAATTCATAAAACGGTTCTGTACCTGCCGCAAGTTCGCCATTCCCTGCGGTGACATCTCTAAAGTTGTCATATTCATATTTTAAATAATCGACGAGCAAAGTGAGCTTTAGCTTGTTTACGTGAGGGATAACCCCTTGGCCTAATTCATAAGTGACCCCACCACCGTAGGTTATACCGGTATAGGTACTTAACTCTTTATCACGCGCTAGGAAATCATTCGCCCCTTCATGACTAAAAATATCACTATAAAAGTCCGCCGAGGTTTGCGAATAACGTCGCACTCTGCCCTCAAACGTCCACTGTCTTCCAAAAGGGTGCACATAAAGCACTTCGTAGGTATGCGCATCAATACCCCAGCTATCACTAAAATAGCGATATTCGCCTTTGATTGAGGCTCGGTAAGGTAGGTAATACAAACCCCGCACAGCAACCGCCGTACTCGTTCGTGTTTCTGGATAAATTTCCCTTGCTGTAAGAAAATTGTTTTCGTCTGCTGGATCAAAATAACGGTATGATCGGTAAGGATTATTTAAATATCCTTCATCACTAATCGTTTCAACATCAAGTCCCATCAATGCATTTTTGGTCAGCACCTGACTTACACCCAGCTTATAAATTTGTCGATCAACATCCTCACTAAAATCACTTTCGATTTGCCCCACTTCATCCCAACCTCTGGCATAACCCATAGTTAGCTTCGTTAGGTCACCAAAAAAATCCTGACCAATCGATAAAAATGCAGATTTGGCTTCAAAATCGTTTTCTTCACTATTGGTATAACCGGTGCTGATCATTGTTTTTTCGTGTAAGAAATCCACACCAGCGCTTATTTCTGTTCGCTCCTCAGTATATTCACTCGCATTAGCAACCACATCAATTGAGGCCGCTGAAACTGAATCGATATAATAGTGACCGTTCACTGAAACCTGCGTCCCAATACTTTTTCTGAGTAAAATAAAAGGCCCATCAATTTCCATTCCACCACCGTCATAACGGTGATATAGGATATCAACGGAATCAACTGGCAATGTCCCAGCCACAGCACTCATCAACATGGAGTTAACAGTAATTAACAATACAAAAAAGGCTTTAAAAAAAGGCATCTTATTTATCATATTATAGGTAGATGAATTAGTTACAACCACAGCCACCTCCCGCACCACCTTCTGCACCTCTTGCACCTTCTCGTGCTTGGTAAACATGATGAATATAAGATCCGGCAGCACCGTGTCTATCTAGACTCATGATTGGGTCGGCCAAGTTGTTTCTTTCATAAGGTTTCACCCAGGGTTTGATCCCGCTGCAACCAGACATCCCAACCAAGCTCAATAACAATAAACCAATAATTAAGTGGGTTTTCATGTTATACCTTACTCACGAACCAGCTTTTTAACTTGTTTTTCATATTCAATTTCATAACCTTCTTTATAACCTCTGTGCAGAAAACGCTTATTACCATCTCTGTCGATCATCACTGTGGTAGGCATCGCATCGACGGAATATATTTCACTCACTTTGCTATCGTTGTCATACAACACCGGAAAAGTAACGGGCACAGACTTTAAAAAACCATCGGCATCAGCAGAATCTTCATCAACATTCACCGCTAGTATCGTGAAGCCTAATTTTTCATACTTTTTATAAAGCGCATCCATTAAGGGCATTTCTTGTCGGCATGGCCCGCACCAAGATGCCCAAAAATTTAGCATTACAACCTGCCCTCGAAGCTCTTGTAACCTAATATTCTTTCCTTGATTACTTTTAAGTGTAAAGTCAGGTGCAGCACCACTAAGTTCATTCGCCTGCGCCATAAACGCTATACTTGATATCAATACAGTCATGATAAAGTTTCTTAAGATGCTGTTACTTTTAATACTCTTTTTCATGCGTTCTTCGTCCCCATAATTTCTTGTTCATTCTGTTTTTCAGCTCATCTCTTCTTAAAAGAAGAAAGATAAGCCGGTACTCAGCTCGGTATTAAAAACTAATTTATCTTCACCCGTTAGATCTGTTCTCATTAGGTGTTGTCTTCCCGTCACGTGCACAGACATCCAGTCATTGATCAGTAACTGATAGCCCGCACCAAAATTAACGGTTAGTTCGGAGTCACCACCAAATTCAGTTGACCCCACACCACCCACAACATAAATATTATTATTGAAGGTGTATTCCCCTAAAAAGAAAGTCTGCCCTGGGGCATTAAAACCAAGCCCAAAGTTATAATAGGTGTAATCACGGTCAGAAAAAAAATCAATACCTAACTTTTCTGCACTTGTTTCGCCACCTTCAGCCTGCCCAGCATTAGCTTCAAAAAACAAACTGTCACTTAAGTGATAGGCTATTCTGAAGCTAACGAGTGCCGAAGATTCAAAATCTTCGATGTTCATCACACCCACAAACATACCCACTTCAAAGTTTTCAGTATCAATGACAGATTCATCAACTATTTGCGGCCTGACATCCGGTTCCACTAGCAAATTTTCTTGCGAATTTGCCAATGTAGTTAAGCCCGAAAGCAATAATAGCGCGACACATTTTTTTAAAAGAATACGCTGAGTCCAATTTTCCATTCTGTTGCTTCTTCGTTAGTTTCTCGGTTGGTAAATACTTTATAGTCTTTTACTTCCATACGAATAAAATAGCGGTTATCGATATAGTATCGCGCGCCAAATCCAGCATGTATGGTATCTTCACTTCTATTTTCAGATTCGGCTAGTGTTGCTTTAGGGTCAATGAATAACTGACCCGCACCAATGGTAAAAAAAGGAGAGAAACGCCAGCTTGGAAAAGGCTGATGAAGTAAATTGATATTGGCAATCAATATCTCGGATGAATCCCCTAGTACTTGAGAACCCCACAATTCAAGTGATAAATGTTCCGTCATCCAATAACCGGCATACCCCGCATTCACAGCCGCGCCATCAAACTCACCATGCATTAGCCCCGCTTCCCAGCGACGCGTACTAAAATCATCAAACTGTGGCTCAACAATACTCACGAGACTGCCTGATGAGTCATAGGTTTTTAATAAGTCACTAACCCTAATCCACCCTTCTCGACCCTTCTCACCTCTGACTTTCATCCAGTCTGTTTTTCTGATCAACAAACTTAACCATTCACCTTTTTCACTCACATGAAAAACAGGAAAACCTTCGGCAGGGCCGCTGCGCCATTCAACAAAAGCCTCCACGACTTTCACACGGGCTAACACATTAGCGTCTTCATTAGCAGCCTGCGTTCCAGCGATTACGTTTTCTTCTGCCTGAGCAAGAGGACAAGTAATCATCACTAACATAACAAGTAGAAACTGAAAACTTATCCGATTTTTTGAATGATTGATCATTTTTAACATAAACTCAGTTCGCAGGTGCATCAAATGGGTTGTTATAATATTGCGCACCTAAATCCAGCCATTCAGAAATAAGTTTCATTTCAGCTGTACTTAAGAAACCAGCATGGCTTTGACCCGCCTCAAAACGATTCATAAAAATGATACTATTTCTTGCCCCCGCAGCATTCATACTAGGAGATACCGGCACCTCAACCGTAATAGGCACGGTTACCAAAATAGGGTTACCTTCAGCATCCAACTCCTGCTCGCCCTCATCGTTCAACAAGGGGATTAATCTGGGAACAAGTATCTGGCTTCCATCGTCATCAAGCACAAAGTTGCCGTCATCATCTGTTTGTGGAACCATTTCTATTTCACCAGTATCAACCCGAACATTAGCCAAAACACCTTCAACTAGTTCAACTTCACTATCGCCATTCAAAAGCTCTTGATAAGATTTAAAGCGGTCATTTGCCCCCTCCTGATCTGAAGTACCATCACTTAAATCTAATTGGCCGTCAGGCACTTTCGATAAGTCCATATCATCCACAATATTGTGACAACTGGTGCAGGTATTATCTGCAAGCACTGTCATGTCATCGACATCTAACACCTCACGGTTTACAGACCATAGAGGGTGAATGTGATCTTCATAATTTATCGTTACCCTACATAGACTAGTCCAATTTGAAGCGCAGTTCGCATTAATTGGTAGCGTGCTTTGCAAATCGCCATAAGCGTAACTAAAACTAGCGGCGGGGCTAGGTGATGATCCAGGAGTTGGGTCCGTCCATTCATCATCAAATATAATATCCGGTGTTAGTCGTCTAATTTCGTTTGTTCGCGCATACGTTTCGGCCATGGTTTCACCCATATCAGCAAACAATGCCGGATCAGTATTGGGAAATTCAATGCCAGAAGTCACCGCACCTACGTTAATCGCATCAGGTTCTGCATCTGCTCTACCATGTGGAGTTTCACTGGTACCAGTATGACAGCCAATACATTCAAGGGTTTCACCCGGGGCTACTTGCATCCAATTTTGATGTCGGCTGCCCGTGCGTTGCCCTTTTTCATCTAAAACACTAATCGCAAACGCAACATTCGCCGGCACCACCACTTTTACCGAACCATCTGGTTCAATGGGTGCATACCCTAAAATTTCTCGCATTAATTGCCCACGGTTAATACCAAAAGCACTATTATCAAAGTCATACACATCATCACTCGGTAGTGACACTGGCTTTTCGATTCGAACAAAGCGTTGAGGGCGATCCTCCGGCGTAGTTGTCATAGGGTCCGAAAGTGCGGCTAAGCCACTAGGCGAAGTATCCACACCATCAAAATCATAAACACTTTTGATATGAATCGCACCAAAACCAAGGTCTGCCAATATTTGATCATCTGGAGACAATATCATCGGGGGAATAAAGGTAGGTAAAGGCCTTGAGGTCATTAATATTGCTTCATCAATTAACTGCCCTGGTTCGGGTAAATCAATAGGCCGCTGCGTATTACTCCCTGCATCAAAGACCCATAAACCATACAAAGGGCTCGCTGCTTCATACGCTTGTGAACTAATATTTTCATTAGTGCAAGCTTCTGCTGCGCCAGGCTGATCACCATCCGTTGCCGAATCTGTATCAATTAATGCGACACGACAAACACTCCAACTCACTAAGTACCTATTTGTACCATCATATAAAGGAAAAAACGCACCATAGGTACCACTTAAGCTCAGTTCACCACTGGTATTTAAACCACTGATAATAGCTGACTGCCCTGAGCCGCCCACCCCATCAACAGAAACGTCATGTTCAACAAAGTCATTCAAGTTAATCGAAGTCGGTTGGCTAGCAAAATTATCGGTTTCAAATTCTCGTAATTGAACCAGAATATTTCCGCTTTCAAGTTCACGAGGTTTTACGAATTGTACTTGAGTCCCTTGGCTGCCAGTATCGTGCGAATGACGACCATACATATAACTTAGCTCAGAGCCGTCAGGGTTGATTTGATATAGATTTAAACCGTTATTTGTCGTTTGTCCCGCATTGTCCCATCGATTAAAGAGTATTTTTCCATTTTCTAGTACGGTTGGGTTAATATCATGACTTTGATTAAAGGTAATTTGTTCGATACCGCTGCCGTCATCATTCATCACATGCAATACGAATGCGTCCGAATTACGTACTTCATCTTGCGCAGCATATTGGCCTTTTCCTTCATCAAGCAGAATAGCTCTTGAACGACTTTGGCGCGTCGAAGTAAACACAATGCGGCCATCAGATAAGTAACTTGGTGAAATGTCGTGTCCTGATTCCGCCGTGTCATTTCCAGAGATAATACGCCTTAATATAGACAGTTCTTGATCGTACTCCCAGATATTCCACTTTGGCTGATCTTCCTCGTCTGCATTTTCAATTTCAGGTGCACGCATCGCAAAGATCAGTTTGTTGCCATCATATGAAACGTTGAGGTCTTTCACATCATATAAAAGTACGCCGTCATCATTTAAAAATACAGGATCAGAGAAAGCGACCGAGGTAATATCTCTGGTGCCAGCAGAAGGCGAAGCACTATTTTTAATATAAAGTACTGCCCCAGGAACGAATAGTGAAGGTTCGGCTAAATCATCGCCTTCTATTTCATTATTATCATCAAGTGTTAGCGGTCGTTTAATAAATGCAACGGGGTGCTCTGCTACAACAGGATCCGAGTTTGAACCACTCGATATATCGGTACTTTCTCCAAGGCTACATGCCATTAAAAAATATGTACCTAATAATAAAATTAGTGTTTTTGATAAATTTGAATGCATTTTTAGCACAATCCAATTGTAAAAAAATGTTAACTGGGTATACCCAGTAAAAGCGGGCCTTTTCAACATAATTCAAGCCTCATTAATGACTTAGCGAAGGATTATGTCTTTAGTATGGTCGTTTCAAAAGTACTTTCTACCTCACTTAGGTTACGCAATGTAAGGCTGAGCACTACTACTCATATTTGAATGTATTACATAAATTAAACTTCAATCTTGAGTTATTTAGGTCTAACGTAATTAGCATAGATCCAAAGAAGGAACCCGTCATGATAGATTTCATTTTTTTCGCCAAGTCAAGACCACACAATACTTGTCTTATTCCGCCACAAATTGAAACATCATCGAAACTTATCGCTAAACAGTCACTAAGCTCTCTACTTTCTACCTCTGTATTGCTGGGTATATTTGCTTATGGACAAGCTAACCTTGCCTATTCAGGCGAAAGAGAACAAGCAAAGCGTATGCATGACCGAATCGCCGGTGTACCGCCTACTCCCAGCGTTTTAGATAATATGGCTGCGGATATATTAGCAGGCAATGCCGCCGACGCAGCTTTTACCGCCATGGAGCATACAGCCTTTTATGATGCCACTTTAAAAAATTTAGCGGCACCTTGGACCAATGAAGCCATGTCGAGCTTTGTACCTTTGAATGACTACACCGCCACAATCATTGGTCTCGTTCGAGACGATGCCGATTTTCGCACAATTTTGTATGGCGATGTTCTCTACGAAGCGGATTCAAGCTTAAATCTTAGTAATAATTATTCAATGACTAACAATAATCATTACGAAGAATTAGAAGAGACGGGGCTTAGCTTAAAGGATTCACTTGTACCGATTGCCCAATCTACCAGAAATGGCCTACCCGCCTCTGCCACTGCCGGTGTGATGACGTCTCGGGCCGCAGCAAAATCATTTTTTAAAGATGGCACCAATCGCGCTATGTTTCGCTTCACAGCACTCAATCATTTGTGCAACGACATGGAACAACTGAATGATATTTCACGTACACCGGATCGAATACGCCAAGATGTATCCAGAAGCCCCGGTGGCGACAGCCGTATATTTCTAAATAGCTGTATTGGTTGCCATAGTGGTATGGACCCCTTAGCGCAATCATTCGCTTATTATGAATATGACTACAATGTTGAAACCGATCCAGAAGGTGAAAGCGGCAGTATTATTTATAACAGAGCCGGTACAACAGACCCTGTAACGGGAACCCGCGTACAAAGAAAATACCACATTAACGCCACTAACTTCGAATATGGCTATGTAACGCCGAATGATCACTGGGATAATTACTGGCGCGAAGGTCAAAATAAACTCTTAGGGTGGGACAATACTTTAGCTGGCTCTGGAGAAGGCGCAAAATCGATGGGTCAAGAACTTGCACATTCAACAGCATTTGCAGAATGTCAGGTGACGAAAGTATTTAGAAATGTCTGTTTACGCTCTCCGGTCGATAGTACTGACCGACTTGAAATTTCGAATATGGTGACGTCTTTTGCAAACAGCAATTACAACCTGAAACAGGTTTTCGCAGAATCAGCGGTCTATTGTATGGGTGAATAGGTATTGGGTTGACCAACTACGGAAAATTAAATCGACGATGGAACATGACGATCAATACGGAACACCGAACATGAAACAGCAAAAGCACTTACATAACTTGATACCAACCATGCGTTCTCATATAAACGAGGCTGTTATGACGACAAGTATATTTAAAATCCAACCATTAAGAAGCACCGCTCTATTGTTTAGTTTCTTAGTCGCTTTTTTGCTTAGCGCTTGCGGCTCTGATAGTGGCGCTCTCAATCAAGCGCGACCAAACGATGATAATGGCAACACAGCTAATAGTAATTATTCCGGCGCTGCTCCCGCAACAACCGATGTACAAAACTTTAAACTAAATGTCTGGGACAATTTAGTGGCTCAGGATAAGTGCGGCAGTTGCCATAATAGTAGCACTGGTAACCAATCGCCTTTGTTTGTAGACGACCAAGACATTAACCTTGCCTATGCACAAGCAAACAATCTTGTGAATTTAAATGACCCTGCTTTATCCCTAATGGTAACGAAAGTAGCTGGCGGCCATAATTGCTGGTTAAACAGTGATGCCGCTTGCGAAGATATTATTACACGCTATATCACGAATTGGGCGGGTGGCTCAGCGGGCTCAACCACCGAAATAATTTTACGCGCGCCAGCCATTAAAGACCTCGGTACCACCAAGAATTTCCCCGACGACACATCAAGCTACAGCACGACTATTTACCCACTTTTAACGCAATACTGTGTTGATTGCCATATAGAGGGAGTCCAAACACCCTTTATAGCAAGTTCAGACATCACAACGTCCTATAACGGCGCTAAAAGTAAAATCGATCTACAAACCCCTGCCGGATCACGATTAGTGCTCCGTTTAAGAAATGAATTTCACAACTGCTGGGATGGTAATTGCACCAGCGCGTCATTAGAAATGGAAGATGCCATTCAAGCATTTTCTGACTCGATCGAGACCACCGAAGTTGATGAAGATTTAGTAACGAGCAAAGCGTTATTGTTAATTGAAGACGGCCTGGTTGCCAATGCCGGCGGTAGATTTGAAGATAACATTATTGCACTATATGAATTCAAAGAAGGCGAAGGCACCATTGCCAATGATACCAGCGGCATTGAACCGGCAATGAATCTAAACCTCTTTGGTAATGCTGATTGGGTCGGCGGCTGGGGAATAAAAATTGGCCCTGCTTATACCGACGAAACAACAAATATCCCTTATGATAACGGTAAAGCACAAGGCTCTACCGCTACCAGCAAAAAGCTCCATGACTTGATTAAAGCCACGGGAGAATACAGCGTAGAAGCTTGGGTCGTGCCTGGGAATGTTGCCCAAGAAAACACACCTATTGTGACTTACTCTGGTTCTGATGAAGCGCGTAACTTCACATTAGGACAAACCCTTTACAACTATGACTTTTTTCAACGTAGTAGTACAACCAACCAAAATGAGGCTATGTCGACGGCCGATGCCGAAGAACGCCTTCAAGCAAACTTGCAACATGTGGTGGTCACCTTTGCGCCAGGTGAAGCTAGAAGAATTTATGTTAATGGTGAATTCACCGGAGATATCGATACTAACGCCTCAGGTAATTTAAATGAATGGGATGATAGTTTTGCGTTTGTATTAGGTAATGAAGGGAGCAGTAATTCCCTCTGGCAAGGTACTTTACGCATGGTTGCGATTCATAATAGAGCATTAACCAGCGAGCAAATCACTCAAAATTATGATGTTGGTGTCGGTGAAAAATTCTTTTTACTATTTAGTGTTTCGCACCTGACGAATACACCGGAAAGTTTCGTTGTTTTTGAAGTCAGTCAATACGATAGCTACAGTTATTTATTTTCAGCACCCTACTTTAAAAGCCTCGACCCAACGGCTTCTTTTTCCGACATTCCAGTAAAAGGCCTAAAGCTTGGGATTAACGGTAAAGAAGCAACCATCGGGCAAGCCTTCAAAAACATTAATATCAGTTTAAATGATATCGATTATGCAGAAGGTAATGAGCAACAGTCTTTATCCAGCTTAGGCACAATCATCGCATTGGAGACAGGCCCTAACACGGATGAATTCTTTTTAAGCTTTGAACAGATTGGTACGTTCTCTAATGTTATCGTTGAAGCAGAACCACCCGCACCACCTGCTCCATTAGATGAAGAACCCGAGTCAGAAATAGGCTTAAAAACATTTGATGAAATTAATGTATCTATGGCAGCTTTAACAGGCGTAAGTAAAACTAATGCGAACGTGAGCGCTACCTTTAATACTGTAAAACAACAACTACCAACCGTTGAGTCCATTAGTGGCTTCTTATCAGCTCACCAAATGGCAGTAACGCAACTATCCATAAAGTATTGTGATGCACTAGTGGAAGATACGACGCTGCGTGAAAGTTTCTTTCCTTCTTTTGCTTTTTCTACCAATGCCAACACCGCATTTGACACGGCAGGTAGAGATTTAGTTATCAACCCACTGCTCGAAAATTTCGTAGGTAATAACCTCGATAGCCAACCGTCGGATAGTGCAGTAAGTACAGAGCTAAACAATTTAATCGACACATTAACTACATGTAGCGCCAACACAAGCTGCGCGAGTGACCGAACTGAAACCGTTGTGAAAGCTACTTGCGCTGCTGTGCTTGGTAGTGCCATTACACTGGTTCAATAGAAGGACGATAACAATGTTTATAAAACCAACATTAGCACAAACAATCGCCATCAATACGCCATTGAAACATGCTGACCATGCTCGCCCTAAAACACGAAGAGAATTTATTTCTCAAGGTTTCATGGCAGGGTCAGCAAGTGTTTTTGGCTCGTCTATTTTCAGCTTATTTGGTAGCCCTAGCACTGCCTCCGCTGCACTTTCTTCAGATTTAGAAACCTTAAAAGAGAGTTGTGGTATTTCTGCTCAAGGTGCAGGCAAAGTCCCTTTTATCTGTTTTGACCTCGCGGGAGGTGCCAATATTTCGGGCTCCAACGTACTCGTTGGTGGCCGAGGTGGGCAGCATGACTTTTTGAGCACTGCTGGTTACAGTAAGTTAGGCTTACCTGGCGACATGGTGCCAACCTCAGTGAACCCCGGTGACATGACAAACAGCTTTGTGAATGAAGAACTCGGCTTAGCCTTTCACTCTGACAGTGCATTCCTAAGAGGTATTCAACAAAGTACGACAGCAGCTACTCGCGCTTTTACAAATGGTGTCGTCATACCTGCCCGCTCTGACAATGACTCAGGAAATAATCCACACAATCCCATGTATGGTATTTATGGCACCGGTGCAAAAGGCTCATTACTCGATTTAATTGGTTCCCGTAGTTCAGATTCCGGCGGCAACTCCATGTCGCCGATGGATATGATTAACCCCGAAGTTCGTCCAACAAAAGTTGATCGCCCAAGTGATGTCACAGGTTTGGTTGATGTAGGCGATTTAGTCGGACTACTTAGCCAAGAAGATGCAGTCGCGGTAATGGAGTCTATCCAAAGAATCAGTGACAGCAAGATGAATCAAGTCAACACGGAAATCACCACCGACGACGTGGTAAAAGATTTAGTTCGCTGCGGTTACGTTAAAAGCGCAGACATTGCAGACCGTTTTGGCGATCCCGCGTCACTAGATCCGGCACTTGACCCTGTCATTGTTGGCCCTTCCGGTATATTTACCCAAGATGAGTTCGATAGTGATGGTGAGTTTAGAAAAACTGCCTCAGTGATGAAGCTCGTTGCCAACGGCTATGCTGGCGCAGGCACAGTCACCATGGGCGGTTACGATTACCATACAGGAAACCGCAGCACTGGCGAAATACGAGACATTCGTGCAGGACGATGTATCGGCGCTTGCCTAGAGTATGCAAAAGCGATTGGACAGCCCATTATGATTTATGTCTTCAGCGACGGGTCGGTAGCCAGTAACGGCATGATCGACAGTTCCGTAGACGGACGAGGAAAAGGGGTTTGGACCGGTGACAATTCATCCACCGCTGCTGCATTTTATTTGGTTTACAATCCTAACGGCCAACCAGTGGCAAGAAACAACAACCAAATTGGGTATATGCGTACCGATGCATCTGTTGAAACCTCTTCAAGCCCAGCAGCAAATAACGTAAACTTATTGGTACAAACAGTGTTACTCAACTACATGGCCTTACATGGTGAACAAGGAGATTTCTCCTCCAAATTCCCGAACCATGGTCTAGGCAATGCAACACTTCAAGATAGCTTGATTGGTATGGAAACACTATAAATCAGTGGCTAAGGCTTAATATCGAGCAATTTCGAAACATTAGGGGTGGGCTGGAGACATCAGCCCTTCAGAAAAATGTAATTGACGATGAGCATCAATAATAATCACATCTATATCCTCCAAGCGGTTGACCAACGCTAAGCCTTTCTTTACGCCCAATACGAATATTGCCGTTGAAAGACCATCTGTCGTCATCGTATCTGGGCCAATTACCGAAACACTTTGAACACCAGACACGGAGCGTCCGGTTTTAGGCGAAATAATATGATGAATCCGCTCACCGTTATCATCAATAAAAAACCGTTCATAGTCGCCCGAAGTAGAAATCGAAACTTCAGATAAAGGTAAAGCAACCACATTATTGTTTTTCTTTAGCGTTGCTCTAGGATCTTTAATTCCCACAATCCAAGGTTTACCTTTCTTATCTCCTAGTAAGCGCATATCTCCCCCTGCACTTAAACGTGCAAACTGAACTCCGGCTTGTTTTAAAATTTGAATACCTTGATCCACCGCATAGCCTTTTGCTATCCCCCCTAAATCGATCTTTACATTGGGGTGTGTAAAATGAACTGTTTGTGTTTTCCCGTTTAACTGAACATGCCGGTAATCAATCGCCTTCTTCTTTTGTTTCATTTCTAAGTTAGTTGGAACCTGTCTCTGACGAAAATCATATAAATAACCGACCGACGCAAAGGTCATATCAAACGCTCCCTCACTTAGAGCCGATACTTGCTGAGAGCTTTGCAATACCTTAAATAAATCTGATGATACGGGTAAAGTTTGCCTGCCAGCTAGACGATTGATTGTAGAGAGCTCTGAAGTATCACCATAACGTGTCATTACGGCCTCAATACGGTCAAATTCACCAAATACCCGCAGGCTTAGCTCTTTTGCTTTTTTTTGATCTTCAAACCAAAACTCTAGGTCCAACTTGGTTGTCATCGCTGTAGATGTAAAGTGCTGCCATTCTGCTGCTTGTGTAAGAGGAAAATAAGCACAATAAAACACAACAACAATACAACGTAATATAGTTCGCATAAATTCTATCAGTCTAATACGTAAAAGATGAAAACCAGTTTAATCAAAAAAACTAGAAGTCGGTAATAACAAATAATTAACCGCTTTATTCAAACAACTGAGACGTTTTATCAGCCATAATAAAATCATTATTGTGTAAGCCTTTAATATTATGGCTCCACCAGATAACGGTTACAGATGCATACTCTAAAATAATTTGAGGGTGATGGTTAACAGAGTCTGAAAGCTCCGCCACTTTGTTGGTCAATTCAATCGCTTCAGTATAGGTTTTAACTTTAAATATACGCTTTAATTTTTGTACATCTGAGTCAACTAACAATTCCCAGTCTTTTATTTTAGGCATCAAAATTGAAATTTCATCAGAAGAAAGCTTAATCGAACTTTTATGACAAGCTTCACAGGTTAATTCGGCCAATCTACTCATAATAAACCCCATAAAAATTAATGAATAACACCCGCATAAAGCACGTGAAGAATAAAAGCCAGTTTAGGCGCTTTATACAGTAAGTACCTTGATCAGGGACAACAAATATATTTAGACACCGCATGCTCACTTTGGCGCATGACGTTACTTGCAGTAAAGGTAAATATTGAATCTATTGGAGCGCCTGTAGCGTAAAGCATTTTAGCTGTCCATGTATTACATGTATTGGCAAAATAGTAAGATCCCTCGCCTTTATAAAACAAACTTCTGCCGTAAATACCCCGCCCTGTTTTGATCACTCGGCCATTGTTTCGACTGAAGGACTCAGAAAGAGTTTGTTTTAGTTTTGACAATCCATTTCTTGAAACATTCATAGCAATTGTTTCACTGTGGGGAAAGTAAATCAGTGGCGCTTCAGGTAAAGATACGACATGCATAACACTCTCTGTTGGCCATAAAATAGCTCTCATCGTTATGAGGCTGGTTATTTCTTTGGCTTCGTAAAAGCCTTTATCTCCCCAACCAAATTCATAATATTCGCTTTTACCCAAATGCTCTTCTAGAAAAGATAACTCTCCGCCTAACTCATTTCCCTTAATCACAATACCGGTATGCCAGCCATGGTTTACAACAAATATAGTGACCTCATCCTCTAGGCTTACTGGCAAGTTATCCCATATCATCCCTGAACTACAAGCGGTTAAAATGAAGGCATAAGCAGCGAATAAAATGCTTAAGTACATATTACCCCCGCAATACAAAAAGAAGCGATAATACAAGGCTAACGCATTACTCAAAGGTTGAATACTGAATTTTGAAAAGCTGGAACATAACAACGCTTTAGCCCATATAAGTTTAAGCTGACTGTTTCCTATGTCACACAAGAGCTACACAAACTCTTTAACCCACGGAGTTAATTAAAACGAGCGCACAGCCACACAATTCAAATACATAGGTTGATGCTGCCGTAATTTGTCGAAGTTTGAACTTTGAATTCAACATACTATAACTTTGTAGTAGCCTTATACCCAAAAAGCCAAAAGCAAGTACAAAGAAAATCGTTTCAGAGACAGCCTGATTTTGAAGTACATAAAGTAAGAATGTAAATGGCAATATATGTTCCAGAGAGTTCATGTGAGCACGAACTGCTTTAGTTATCACTTTATTATTACCGTCACCATTTGCAACTTTATGCTTTATTCTTAGTCGTGAAATATTCATGGCCAACATAACCATTAACAAGACACTCAAACCTATATATAAATTAAACAAGATCAAAATCCTTTAGATTTAGTAAGTAGAAATAATGAGCAGAGCGTCATTAGTGTAAAGAGGCAGTCAACTTTATGGCACACATTAACGCGCTGACTAAGCGACCTTTTAAAAAGGTATCGCTATAAAAAATTAAGATAAAAGCTTATAACATTCGATTCAGCTTGGTATAACCATTTACTACCGAGGAGAACTTCTTTAAAACGATAAAACTTTATTCTGTCACTGGCCCCGTCATCTAAAGTGTATGTCACTTTTACAATTACATTTTTTGGGGAAGAAAAGTCCATCACCGGATAACTCGTTATAACAGCTGAAATGTTTATTTTTGCTTTTAAGATTGAACTTGCATCCTCCTCAATAGCATCCAAATCGGTTTGCATTAAAGCAGCTTTTAGCCTTGCAACTTGGTTAGGATAAAATTCTGACATCAATTGAATATTCAATGCACTCATTAGCTCTTCATCTGTATTTTGGCCAATGGAGGTTACTCTAACCAAAACGACACCGAGCAAAATCACAGAAGCAATAATTGCATTCAAACCCGATAATTTAATCGTTTTCTCAGGCATATCTTAATCCCTATTAATATATAAAGAAATTTCGATCACTTACACTCAAATCTTAATTTTATGACTATATTATTTATCGCTTAATAAAAGCATAAGACTGCCCCAACACAATACAAACACAGCAAATTGCTACTATTGAAAATTTTACTGTTGCACAATAATAAGCCACTAATGCCCAAACTTCATTTTGTGAGCCAAACAATAATTTTAACAAACCAAAGTTTTCAATCGCATCGCATAAAGCTGCAATAGGAAAAGTATAGGCCAAAACTAACGACAATTTATAAAGCGTGGTACTGCAAGCTGAAACCTTTTTTGAAGTGCTTAACAAACAGAAAATGGCAAGCACCGAATAAGCCAGAATATAGAGATAATCAATACCTAGACTGAAACCAACTGCAGCCCGTCCATTCCCCCCCCATAATTGCATAACGGCATTAACATTAGACATACTTGATATGAATTCGAACGAAACTATACCGTACGGAGTAATCTCATTTTTAATAAATACATCTGCAGCGCCTATGCCAATTGAGCACATCACAAAGATAAAAAGAGAAAACATTACTAATTGCTTATTCATAAAGGATCCCAACGTTTTACTAAAAGCCTTTAAACTGCAGAATATAGGCGCTAACTAGCATCACCGAGGTCCTGCTCTTTAAGGTGATGATTGATTAAGTTCTTTTGAGTTTATTCTTAAGTTTATTATAATTTTTTATAACGAAGCCATTTTCACATGAACTCTCATACTCAAGCCAGTGTAGAGTATTTCCTGCCAGAACAAGACTCCCAGATACAATTAGTGAACCAGCAGGAACAATAACTCCTATAGTCAATAGGCACGCTTCAAGGTTATCGTCATCATCACATATTTCGCCTTGCACTTTAGTAACAGAAAGAGTCAATTTTTTTGTGAACATTGGACAATCTGCATAGTACTCTTGAGTGTCAGAAACTTCTGGCACAAAAGCGCATGAAGATATTAAAGTTAGGATAAACAAAAAAGCAATAAATCCCTTTAAATGCACTGAAATCACTCCATTTATTAAAAAGCATCGACATCAGGGGCCGAGTTACATAGATCCAGCGCCATAGGGGCGACCTTTGATTGCCTTTTTGCTTATTTATTCCACCTTGAAATTTGAGCAGTTAGTTACGTATTTTCTAATGAATTACTCTGAGTTAAGCGCACTCAGTCGATGCTCCTCAGGCATAATATTCGATATACCGATTACGATAACTGGTCACTTAAACATTTACGCGGGCTAACAGAAAATGTTCTGCCCCACCCTTGTTAAGATAATACTTGTTAAGGCTGCGTATCAAAGACAATTGCACCCTCAGGGATCTGATACCAACTTTGTTTTTTACATATCCAAAAATGTGCTGTTGGCTCAAATACACTTTCATCAGCGATGTTCACTGGTTTGAGTTTTAATTTTACCATTGATAAATCATCAGGGTTAAAGTGGTAAATCCGATTGCCACAATTGGGGCAGAACTTTGCATTGCTCCTATTTCCGCTGTCAGTAGCACGCCCCCACTCCTTTAGATCACCACTGAACTCTATATCAGAAGAGGCTACTATTGCTGTAACACTGAAAGGGCTCGTTGAAAGCTTTTGACATTCCGTGCAATGGCAAGCCACAACCATGTTTGGAGCTGCATTCAATTTATACGTTACTTGCCCACACTGGCAAGATCCTTCGATTGGATATAACATTTTGCTAATTCCTTTATGCATTATGTAAAACAGCTAACGAGGGTGCAGAAAAATACAAAAATTATAAATTCCCTTCAACCCTTAATTTATTTTTTGAACTTAACAAATTTATTCAATTCAGCACCGTTATTCAATCATTTATACAGATACGCTTCAATACTGCGATAAACAGCTCATATTAGCGAATACACGGCCTTATTTGGCCCTAAGTTTATAACCAATCTCTTCATCGGCATTCTTCCAGAGCTTTCAATATAGTGTACTAAGCAGAACATAAACCACTGAGTGGTACATTTCTTCTCGCCTAGAAAACTAAGTCGACTTAACCCTTTGTTGCTCGTAATATTTCAAAAGACTGGCTATTAATAGGCTTTGTCGGAATGGTTTGATTTTTTAAGCCATGCGGAAAAACTGGTAGCAAGTTTTTTGACATCACCACCTTCATGATGAAAACACCAAACCGAAATAGTTTTACGCTCTACGTGTAAAAACAAGATATCCCCACCTGCCTCCCCAATTCCCAGCGCATTATGTAAATTTAATAAGCTAAAAGGCTTACCCTTGGCATCTACCGTATTGTTGTTTACGAAAATGTCAGCAAGACTCTCTTTATAGCTCCTTAATAGCCTACAAAGAGGGTTAACAATACTATCGAACTGCGCCTCACCAAGAAGCGATTCTGCGGTATAAAGCGACCAAACTCTACCTGCGTGCTTGTATTCAGTTTTCCCATCGTGAATGAATAGGAAGTCTATATAGTCACCTAAAAAAGAGACCCTTTTATCGAAGTCCATTGGCACCATTAATAATTTTCTGACTTCCGTCTCTAAAAATTTTTCAACTACTGCTTTTCGTTCTTCTAAATGCATCTGTGTTTCTTTAAAGTCCCTTTCAATCACTGCTCGGTATCTCCATATATATTAGCGGTGGTACTACTTGTTAGTAATGGGGTTTGATCGAAACTCATTTAGAATTTCAAAGACCAGCACTAACTCTTTAAATTTTCAAACTATTATCTGTTTTCCAAAGCATGTCCCTTACTAAATAAACACATTTATTCGCTTTATTTTTGAACCCTGAAAAGTAGAGTTAAAAAGGAAAACCAGCTGACCAGATATTAGATTTCATTTTTCCAACATTAAGAAACGGGTCGTTGACCTACCGCTTACTTTGAACATTTTCACACTACCAGAACTATGGTGTTCCCCACAAAAAACGTGACAAGCTCCGCTGCAATGACTTGTTAGAAAATTACTTAGCGATTTCAAGTTAATCAAAATTATTCCACTCCTTCCTCGGCAGAGAAAGCGATCGATTCTTGCTCTTTATTTACGTGAATAAATTGCACTTTATATAATGACCAGTCGATAGCCCTATATTCTGGCACCTTTAAACCAGTATTTTCTAGCTCAATATACCACCGCTGCGGCTTTATACTTTCAACCAGAAAGCGGTTCGAATGACTCGACATTACAAATTTAAGGGTTTCACCAGAATATGAGCTAGACATAATATTTAGGTCATTAACCGTGTACTCTCTCCACCTGTTCATTTTTGTACATTCGTGTTTTACAGGGCATGGCTTTTCATTAGGATCTATGTAATCAGAAATTTTACTCTTTATAGGCGTAGCAAAAATAATCAAATTCTCAGCCATGCTAGATTCACAGATTAAAATAAAAATTAATACAGTACATATCTTCATACCTTAACGTCGCCATTTTCTCACGGAGTGTCATCTACTAGCATTAAGCTTAGTTGCTTACACCATTCCCTAATTTTTTCTTGATGTTTGTAATTCCCTTAATAGGGTTTTATTTCATCATTCTTTTTCTTCACTATTAGTGACGCTATGCACTTAAAGTTTTGTACATCATAGTTGCGGTATCAGGACAAAGCCCGCTAAATTGTTTAGTTTTTCGAATGGACTCTGGCGCATTATCACGGCTACATTCACAAAATTCAAAACGCTCAAAGTATTTGATAGCGGTATCAGTAAGAAGATAAAAACCTTTTACACCCGAGTTAATGGCTTGCTCCTTTACTAAGTTGAAAATCTCCTCAGCTACCCCTAAATTTTTGTGACTTGTTTTAACAGCAAATGATCGTAAAAGCGCATATTCTTTACATGCTTCATAGCCGCCAACACCAATAATCTCGTTAGACTGTTTAGCCACGATAAAATTTATAAGATGATGCTTAAAATCACCTGTTGGTAATCCGTAAGACTTTAACAGATCCTTGATTGCATCTAAATCAGAGTGTGTTGCCTGTTCATATTCCATATGATTAAGCCTATATCTAATGGGTCATAACGCTTTTATAAACGGCGCGTAATCCCTCATCACTTTTGTGGAAAGTTTTCTTAAGCGCATAGCTTTTCATATTTAATAGGTGATTGAAAGTTTAAAGCGGAAAAAAGCCCTGAACCCATTGGCGGTAAAGTTGTCCTAAGTTTTTAAGACAAACAATTGTGGAATCAGCAGGCCAAACAATTAAATATTCTTTTTAGGCAAAAGCCTACTATCACCAACAAATAGAGAAAGGGAAATCACATAATGTAGTGATTCGTTCGCTGGCGTTTAAGTGCTGGAAAGAAAGGAAGCCTTATGATGAATCAAAATACCTTGAAGCACTAAAAGAAAAGGGATCACCGCTCCTAAACTATGCCGTGAATGGTTAGTACTATCACTTGCGGTCCACCTCAGGGCTTGTGGTTATGCTTTTTTTGATTCCATCTCGGCCCTCCAAGTACTGAGGGAGATTATCATTTACTTTATTCCATTTAACACAATGCTTCATATAAATATGAGCATCCGGCTCGAGACCAATATCTGTGTCTAAAGTACCTAAGGAGAACTCTATAAACTTACCGGTACAGTTTGATGAAATAAAAATTAAACTAGATCCACATTTTTTACAAAACTGCCTCTGCGTTCCGTTGTTTGCAATATAAGTCGTAAGCAGTTCTGCTCCTTGCAACCAATGAAAGTCTTCAACTCTTGCTTCAGCAAACGTGGAAAAAGCAGAGCCATGAAACTTACGACACATTGTACAATGACAGTGCGCTATGTCTTCGCTTATTTCATCTACTTCATACCTAATAGAGCCGCATAAACATTGACCTTTATATTGAAAAGAAGCTTTATTATTACTCATTCAGAATCCATGGCTGGCTATAATTTTAGAACATAACGCCCCCCTCAACTGCGTAGCAAACTGGCGACTTTTGTATGTTTTTTTGCACAAGAGGTGACAGGTTGCAGGCGCTTGTTAGCTGCATTACATTTCAAGAACCTTAATTACGTGATTCCATTTTAGTTTTTTAGCAAAATCCAGTTAGCTGTTTTTACGCATTAACTTTTGTGAGTCTTGAAATCTCTACAGAAGCTAACATATCACCAATAACTTCAAAGCATTGTTTGATATGATTTGATTCAAGATGTTTATCTAGATCTTGCTCAGATTTCCAATTTTCATGAAATATGAATACTGAATCATTATCATTGCAAGAATGCATGTCATAGTTAATACACCCATTCTCTTGTCGAGTAGGAGTAATAGTTTTAGTTAACTCTGATAATACCGTTTCTTTATACTCTTCTTTCGCAGTTATTTTTGCGATACATGTCAATATGTTCATTATATTCCTTTTGGGTGTAGAGTAGTTTTGATTAAAACAGCTAACGCATTAGCTAAATGGGTTGCCGAAGGCAGTCCAGTGGAGGCCGTCTTTTTGGCCGGAACGAATTTAAGCGTATTGTTATATTTCACTATACTCAGACCGAATTAGTCCAAAACACTTAAGATCGTGGAACTGGTTTTTCCAGTAACCACTTTGGCGTCGAGTACCTTCTTCTTTAAAGCCCACTCTCAATAAAAGTGAGTCAGAAGCATTATTTCCAGGGATAGTATCCCCTTGGATTCGATTGAGAGGACCGCATGGTAATTCACCTAAAAATGCTGATTTTACAATTCGATGGACAGCCTCAGTTGTATAGCCTTGCCCCCAAAAACCTGGTAGTAAGTCATAGCCAATAACAGCATTTTTCATCTTGGAATTCCAAGAATTAAACCCACAGGTACCAATTAGTTTATTAGTCTCTTTCAATCGAATAGCCCAACGAATCCCAGAACCCTCATTAAACCTAGTATTAAAAAATCTGATTAAAGTTGTCGCTTGAATAGGTTCATTGAAAGCTTCGAGGTCATAGTATTCAACGACGTTTTCATTAGAAAAAAGATCAAAAACACAGTTAGTATCTTCAACTGATAATGTTGTAAGCCTTAATCGCGTTGACTCTAATTCTGGAAATTTCATTTAATTCATCCGTGAAATTGGTGTCCGTTAAAGCGGGGGAACCCTCGTACAAAAAGCGTGACAGTTTGCGGAGTCCGGTGGAGCTGTTGGTTATGAGATTATTCCATAATACCGAATGATTTCTGTATAACTGAATCATTGACGATTACGTTTTTTACAGTGCTATTTTTATTAAGCAGTATTACAACTTGCTTAACCGTTACATCTGAGGTCAATGAGAATATTGCCAAGGGCGTAAAGTTTCTTAATCTTGGTTTAGATCTTTGGTACTCGTATTTCATAACCTCTAAACCATCGCCAATAAAACCAACATCATTAGGTAAGCCTAATAAAGTTAAAACCTGTTCTTTAGTTGTTTTGCCAATATGGAGCTGGTTCGCAATAAATACAAGGTTACCATCAAATACTGAGCTTCCATCCTTTAATGACTGACTCCCAATACTACTACACCCAACTAGTGTTCCCGACAAAATTAAAGCTATCAGTACAATTTGATTCAATTTCTTCAAAGCTATTCCCTTATATTGTTAAATATTCCTACTTTTACTTCTCATAGACATAATGACTCCCACTAGAGTGCTGACCTCAAATTTCTCGTGGGTTAGCAAAGCCAGAGCCATAATATAGTTGTTACGCTATAAAATTGGAGACCAGCACCATGCAAAAAGATAACATATTATTCATTGGATTAGATACTCACAAAGAACAAACTCAAGTTTCTTATACCCTTGATCATCGTACCGCTGAAATCAATGACCTCGGCCGCATTCAAACTACCAAAACGGACTTTGTTAAACTTGCTCGGCAGCTTAAATCTAAATACCCGCATGCCACACTTCACTTCGTTTATGAAGCAGGACCTTGTGGTTATTGGATCTATCGTTTGCTCACGAGCCTAGGTCATTGTTTTATCTTATTGCACCCACCCTCATCCCCAAAAAACCAGGTGATCGCGTTAAAACCGATAAACGTGACGCTCAAAATTTGGCTCGTTTATTAAAGAATAATGATCTTAACCCTATTTATGTACCTGAACCCGAGGACGAAGCCGTGCGCGTGAAGTCACGATGCGTGATTTGAATGATGTAAAGCATCAACTTAAATCGATGTTTCTCAGAAACAATATCCGATATAAGGGAAGCGATAGCTGGTCACTTAAACATTTACGCTGGCTGACCGAACTCGTATTGCCCTACCCTTGCCAACAAATTGTTTTACAAGAAATGATTCAAACCATTAGTGAGCGGATGGCGAGATTAAAACGACTGGACAATGAACTGACGTATCAAGTAAAACAATGGCGTTATTACCCTGTTGTGAAGGCAATACAAGCCTTACGTGGAGTACGTCTATTAATTGCAACAGGATTGATTACTGAACTCGGTGATTTAAGACGGTTTGATACCCCCAGAAAGCTAATGAAGTATGTGGGATTAACCCCAAGCGAACACTCAAGCGGTAACACCCGAAGACTCGGGGCCATTACAAAGTGCGGCAATGGACGAGCGAGGCGACTCTTAATTGAAGGCGCTCATAGCTATCGTCATGCCGCTAAGATTTCAAAGGAGATGCAGCTTCGACAGGAAGGACTTCCCAAAGCAATTATTGATAAAGCATGGGAAGCACAGTTGAAATTGTGTCGTCGATATCAACGACTCATGATGCGAGGTAAACCTCGCAATGTCGTCATCACGGCTATCGCAAGAGAAATGATTGCTTTTATCTGGTCGATCTCAAGAGAAGTCGTTTTACCGAGAGTCGACCCCAGAACACGTTTATCACGAGTACCAGCTTAATGAGTTTAGTGTTAATGCATTGGATCAGGCAACGGGTGTGGTGTAATCACCGACGGCGTTAGGTAGGCAATGTAGCTTAATCGCATTGATCCACGAGCATAGACTGAAGACAGGCACCACGACGTAAAAAGTAAGGTCGGATAGGTTCTTTGAAAGAAGAGCAACCCACAAATACCAGCCTGATAACCGTCGAAATTATCTGCTTCATCTGATGCATTAGCACTTTCTAAGATAAAGAAAGGGAAGTTAGTTAAAAAAGAACAAAGCTCTGGCCGTGCAATCGGCAGGAATTTGTACGTTTATCTTGACGTGGGGAGTCATACCAACGCCGCATTAAGCGGACTAAAATTGTTGGTTATAATGTGTAGCGAAGCGAAACCTAACCAACTGTTTTAGTTCCGTTTAAATGCCTTGTTAGAGTACCTATACATCTATAGGTTCATACATATCATTCTCATTAATGATTCCTAACTTTATAACTATATTGGGACTTAAACTTTCTCTTGCGTCGATCAATTGACTTAAAAATCTAGGTGTTCTTATTTCATGAGGATCGTCACGTATAACTAAAACAATTTCCCCATGACTTACACTCTCTATTGTCATAAAGCGCTCAACTTGCATTATTGCTTTCTTTACTCTCATTCGAAATGAAGTCATCAACCTCCTACTTGGGAAGGATTTTATTTCAACGACAGTGTACCCTTGAGATGTTTTTATAACAAAATCAGTTCCATGCATACCTTGTTGAATTTCTAACCCATTTTGCATGTAATATTCTGCTACTGCTCTTTCAGCCATATAACCAAATGCAGCAGGTGATTCAGATTGATAGAAATGTATGATTTGCTCACGATCTTCTTCATCTAAATCTATTTCTCCTAGTTTATTCATAGCAATACTCAGTATTGCTTTTACTTGAGAAGTTAAACCTTTAATTTTTCCAAAATCCTCCTTAGTTAAAAATCGATTGTGCGCCACTTTATTTCTTAGTTTATATAGAAGCTCCCATTTTTTTTCTAACCCTTGTGAATCCTCATCTAATAAAGAAGAAAAGTATTTTTCCCAATTAGATTTAGGTACATACTTTAATATTTTATTACGGTCTGAATCATCAAATTTTGTTTTTAATAAAACTTTATCTAATTCATCAAGAGAAATATCTCTTTTTTTCTGAAATAATACTTCAGATAAGTTAATAAAATCTAGCTTGTAAAGGTCATTTAAATGAACATCTTCTTCTTCAAATTTTTCAATCTTTTTAGCTAAATCAGGGTGAATCGTTTCTTTTGACCAATCCATTCCAACATTAATCAGCATGAACTTACTGATTAACTTTCTCATTACATTTTCGACATCATTAATTAAAGGATATGCTTTGTAAGCATAATGCCTACCAATATCATCCCAAAGTATGTTAACAACCGTTGAATCAGGATTTATTCTCTTACTAATTTGTTTAATTTTGTTCCCAACTTCAGAAAACTCATCAACTAATTCATCATTTGTATTTTCTAATGCAATAAGAAAATATCTTTCTTTATTTGAAGGGATGTTATCTGTTTCGACTCTAAATTTAACTGTTATTAAAGGTTTAGATTTAGGGGTTCTTTTGTAAGTTAGTTTTTGCCCTGTAATTGATATTAGAGAATCGACTTTTAAAAAGTCGATAAATGCCTTTTTACTATTACAAAATGAATCATCATTTGTAACAAGTACTAAAAATTCAATTTTCACTCAATGTCCCTTTGATGACGGTGGTACTCTAACGCCCGCGTCAACTGCCGGAGGCTACTGGCGCCTTTTGTGCGGTTTTTGCACAAAAGGTGACAGTGGCCGGAGGTCAGATTGCACGCGCTTGTTAGGTGATTCTACTTTAAAAAGCCTATAAGTACTTACCAAAAAGCTCATTAACCCTTTCTTTACAATATTTGTCTTCACCTCGCCAATATTCTACAAACACCCAATCATTTCTTCCTTTAATCGGACGGTCATAACTTCCGGGCTTTAAAACACCAATACTTGCAAGTATCTCAATTAAAACCTGTCTTTCTGACTTATTTGACTTTATGACCTCTGCCAGACGTTTTTCAAGCGTACTTGGATAATCACTTGGCTCAGAGCTATCGATTGTTTTTAATATTTGCTTAAAACATGAAATATCTTCGTCATTTGGTTCAGATATATCGGAATTAATAAATTGAGTTAAGTCAAAATGGCTGTATAAGATATCGCCGTGACGGACTCCACCCCATTTGATTCTTTCAAAATTTAAAACACTAAGATCGCGACTTTTATATGATTCATCACCGATCACTCCATATTGACTATCCTTGCAGATACCGCACGTATAGGTGTGTGAAGTTGGCTTTCCATCTGTGAACGATGTACCAGAAATTACAGGTGAATATTCATGTTCCGGTATATTTTTAACAATCGAGTAGGTTGATAAAGCCGATCTCCAATCTAAACGACGACTAGAGAGGCTGCTTAAAAATGCTTTTGCTATATCATCCTCGGATATTTGGTGCTCCAAGTCTTTAATAGACTTAATACATTCATCATGATTTATTGAAAATGGCTCGAACATCAATCCTTTTGATTTAGCATATTCAAAATCATCTACTGAGGTGTGTCTATCTTTATCGTTCAGCCAACCATTTTTCCAATAAGCAGAAAATAGTATTTTTTTTGCTTTCTTATCCACTCTATCTAAATACTCCCTTCACCTAACAGCTAATTCTACGACATTAAGTCGTATATCAATTTTGGGATTATAATATCTAAGTTCATTTTGTTTTCAATAAGTTAACCTTTAAAAATACCGCTTTACGACCTAATGTCGTATATATGGTAACAAATTCACATTCATAGCCCCCACAAGCACTGTTCATCCATACAGGATCATTAACAAGGAAGTTAATTTATGAACGACATACCCAAAGCTATCCCTACCCCACCTGTTCGACTAATTGATCAGATTAGATTAGATACTTCATTCGGCAACGAGGTTTAGCGTATAAAACTGAGAAAACTTACGTCAGCTGGATTTTAAGATATATACGTTTTCATAAATTAAATCACCCGTCTGAGTTGTCAGAACCTCATATTGAGATGTTTCTTGATGACCTTGCTATTAGACAATATGCAGCTAAAAATACACAACGAACGGCGTTAAATGCAATCATATTTCTATACCGTGAGTTTCTTAATATTGAAATTAAACAGCTAAAATTTTCTTATGCTAAAGCCCCTCGAAGGCTGCCTGTTGTTTTTTCTCATACTGAAGCTATGTCCGTAATACACATACTCCCCTATCCGTATAAACTTATGGCTCAATTAATGTTTGGCTGCGGCCTTAGAATTTCAGAATGTTTACGGCTTAGGGTAAAAGATTTAGATTTTGCAATGAGTGTAACGATTGTTCGTGATGGCAAAGGATGTAAAGACCGCTCAACGGTGCTCCCAAAAATTTTACAAGAAGCTATCTCTAATCAAATCGAGCACGTACGTTTAATATTAAAGCAGGATACAGAAAATAAAGTTAGTGGTGTATTTATGCCGAATAGACTGGCTATTAAGTATCCGGCTGCATCGCACAACCTTGAGTGGCAATATTTATTTCCCTCTAAAAACATTTCAAAAGACCCTAGAGCTAATGTTTATCGTAGGCATCATGTAATGGATAGAACCCTACAAAGAGTCGTTAAAAAAGCTATAAAAGAATCAAAAATCTATAAGCATGCAAGCTGTCATACCTTTAGGCATAGCTTCGCTACATCTCTCCTTCAACAAGGGTATGATATTCGTACCATTCAGAAATTATTAGGTCATGCTAAGGTTGAAACGACTGAAATTTATACGCACGTAATCAATCAAGGCGCTAATGCTGTTAAGAGCCCTTTAGAACGATGCATTAATTAAGTTTTTGTTTAATTACTTAAAAAACACGATGAATAAGTAGACGTTTAGACTTGAGAATTGTAGGTTGTACCTCATACAACTTTTTTCTTTTCTAAGGTTCCAAGCCAATGAAACTATCTCTTAAACTGTTTATCATTTTAGTGCTTACCGTTCAGTCATCTGGTTGTGCTGCAAGTAGCCTGAGTAAAGTTTATAAGAAGGTCGACCCTTCCGTAGTAGTGATACACACATCGGATGAAAGCCAGCATATTTCGGTAACAGGCAATTTAATTTCTAATACCGAGCGTGGGTTAGGTACCGGTGTAATCATTTCTAAAGATGGCCAAATTCTTACCGCCTCACATGTGGTACAAACGGCTGATCGATTAAATATTAAACTAGCAGATGGCCGTGAGTTTAAGGCAACGACGCTTTCAACTGTACCATTTGCTGACCTAGCGTTGATAAAATTGGATAATCCACCTGAAGACTTATCCCCAACGTCATTAGGGGATTCTGGTGCAACCGAAGTGGGCGATCCAGTTTTCGTTATTGGTACACCGTACGGGATTGAACACACGCTAACGGCGGGTTATATCAGCGGTAAAAGAGACATGGGGCAAGCACCCTTAGGTGGCAAGCTCATATTTCTTCAAACGGATGCCGCGATTAATAAGGGAAACTCTGGCGGCCCGATATTTAATACGACAGGCGAGTTGATTGGTATTGTTAGTCATATTAAATCTCAATCTGGGGGTAATGAAGGTTTAGGTTTTGCAACCAGTATTAATACCGCAAAAGAGCAAATCATCAATCAACCTGCATTTTGGAGTGGTCTTGAGCTTTTACCTATACAGGGCAACTTAGCAAAAGCGCTTGGAGTTTCTGAAGGCGCAGGCTTTATTATTCAGAATGTTGCTCAAAACTCGATTGGTAATCGTCTTGGATTACGCGCTGGCACAGTCCCCATTAAGTATGGTGAGACGGACCTTCTGATCGGCGGAGATATAATCACGCGTATTGGCACTCAAAATGTCTATATGACAGGTGAAGCGCTCGTGGCGATTGCTGCTGAGATAGCTAAGTTAAAACTAACAAGTAGTTTTAGTATTACGATTATTCGTGATGGTAAAGAGCTTGAATTAACCACAGAACTCAAAGCCCCTTAATTCGTTTTGGAGGGTGTGGATGAACAAAGTGAAGCCTAACAATTGAATACTTCAGATTTTGTTGGGGTTCGCTATGCTCACCCCAACCTACGTTAAATACTAATATTCACTGTACTCAACCCTAACCTACTGTAAGCCTAATAATTTGTACTACACAATTGAGAAACTTAAACCGGCTTTTTGTTCGAGTCTATTTAACAAAGCATCGCCCATTGCCGTTGACGGTGTCAGCACTCCTGATGATTGCGACCCTTCTTTGCTATCTACTGCAAGGCATACGGCACTCTCACCCAGCATTTTACAGGTAGAACCATAACCTGGGTCTCGATCGCCTGTTACTTTGGCAGTAATGACTTTGCCATCTTTAAATTTTCCGATGACCGTAAAATTAAAGTAGCCAGCCTCTCGCTCTGCAAGTGATGGTCCTTCACCAGGCGACGGCAGCACTTTGTTCAATAACTTTCTGTAGAGTGATTCAGGCTTTCCTACCATCAATGCTCCTAAAGCCACTAAACCGGCATAGCCTTTTAACCTTCCCGATAATCCTTTACCACTCGACATCGCTTCATCGTAGCGAAAGTCTTGGCCATAAGGGTAGCCATTCAATGCATGACTTCGTCTAACAACTCTCGTATTAATAGCAGCCATAATGAAAGGCATGATCCACGCACCAAAATCATCATCGTACTTCACGCTTTGTAAATCGCCTTTATCAGGGCCTGATTGTTCACCACTTGGATTTAAGCCATAGGGATTAAATAAATTTTTAGCGACGGTTGGGTCTTTACTAGCTTCGGCCATCACATTATTCATACTGGCAAAAGTGCCGCCACTAAACCCACCTTTTATGGCTTTTAGACGCATTTTTACTTGCTGGCAGTATTCACCAGTGTTGTTTTTGGCTTCGCGTTGTAAGTAATATGTGCCTAGGTCTGACGGGATTGAATCAAAACCGCAGCAATGTACGATACGACTACCTGATTTCTGTGCCGCGTCATGATGCTGGTCAATCATACGACGTATCCATTGAGTCTCACCCGCTAAATCACAATAGTCAGTACCGTGTTCTACGCAAGCTGCGACCAATTCATTACCATACATGGCGTAGGGCCCAACGGTGGTACAAATGACTTTTGTTTGTTTTACTAAGGCATGTAAGCTCTCAACATCATGACTGTCAGCCGTAATCAGCGGTATGCTTTCATTACCTAAACTTGAACGTATTTGTTCTAATTTTGTTTGGCTACGCCCTGCCATTGCCCACTTTAACTCACCATCAAGCCCGTATTGTTTTAAATAGTATTCAGCAACTAAACGTCCTGTAAAACCAGTTGCTCCCCAGATGATGACATCGTATTCACGCTTATTTTTCATATTATTTTCCATGTATGGGCTTTAATTTAAACGCAGAAAAGGCAAGCTTAGCTTACCTTTTATAATTCTATTTTATTTTCATTTTATTAAATGAATAAAACGCTTACATGGCAGACATGCCACCATCTACCGGCACAGCGATTCCATTCATATATGAATTACCAGGTGATAACATCATCACCATAACATTGACGACTTCTTCTACACGAGCAATTCGCTTCATCGGGCAAGCTCTTGCCAAATTTTTATTTACATCGCCAATATTATTATTGGGGTTCATTATAGGATTATCAACCATGGGCGTTGAGGTGAAAAACGGGCAAATTGCATTCACTCGCACATTCATGCCGCCACATTCAACCGCCGCAGTTTTGGTTAAACCAATCACAGCATGCTTTGCTGCGCCATAGCTGCTGCCCATTGGCGTGCCACCTAACCCTGCCATTGAGCTGACATTTAGAATTGCACCATCTTTTTGTGCACACATTGCTCTAAGTTGATATTTAAGACCAAAAGCAACACCCTTGGTGTTTACATCTAATTGGCGACCTAATGTATCGGCATCAATTTGAGTAAGCGGGCCTAAAGCCGGCGCTATACCGGCGTTGTTAACAGCGATATCCAACCGGCCAAATGATTCAATGGCTGCCGCCACTAGCTGCTCTGCATGCGCTTCTTCGGCAACATCTCCTACAAGTGCTACAACTTTAGCACCTAGTGCCGTTATTTCTTCAGATGTTTGTGACAAACCCGTTTCATTAAAATCTGCTAAGACTAAATTAGCACCACGTTTAGCTAGCTCCTCAGCTAGGCTTTTACCAAATCCACTGGCGGCACCGGTTATCAGTGCTGTTTTATTTGTGAAGTCTAATAACTTATCCATTATTCTCTCCGTTCGTTTATCGTGAATTTAGGTGTCTACTTTTAGGTAACAAGGTGATTTAAATGGTTAACCCGCCATCTACAACAATACATTCACCCGTTGTATAGGAGCTGGCATCTGAAACCAAATATAAAACCGTTCCGGCCATTTCCTCAGGTTCTGCATGACGATGCATGGGGATCATTTGCATTGCTGCTTTGTGCATTGATTCATTTTCAAATAGAGCACCCGCAAATTTGGTTTTCGTTAAGCCGGGTAAGATCGCATTACAACGAATATTCTGAGGTGCACATTCTTTAGCAAACGCTTTGGTCATATTGATCACCGCTGCTTTGGTGATTGAATAGATCCCTTGCATCATGCCCGGCTGCAATCCATTTACTGAAGCAGTATTAACAATTGCGCCACCGCCATTCTTTTTCATCAACTTTCCTGCTTCAACTGACATGAAAAAGTAACCGCGAATATTTACATCAACCGTTTTATCATAAGCCGCCAGGTCGGTATTAAGGATATGACCAAAATAGGGGTTGGCGGCGGCATTATTAACGAGAATATCGAGCTTTCCGTGTTGATCGTTAATCGTTGAGAAGGTACTTTTTATTTGCTCTAAGTCTCCTACATGGCAAGCTAAGGCTTCGGCTGAGCCGCCTGCGGAAATAATCGCATCAGCGACTATTTGACAGTCTTCTACTTTACGGCTCGATACAATTACGTGCGCGCCCTGCTCGGCAAGCAGCTTTGCGATTGCTTCACCAATACCTCGGCTTGCGCCTGTCACGAGTGCAATTTTTCCTGTTAGATCAAATAAGTTGGTCGCCATTTTTTTGCCTGTTTAATTATCTATCACATTTAATTAAGGATTGGCAGCACATGGCTTAGCCAATAAGTTATCATTTATCTATCGCTTATTTAATAAAGCATCTGGTACCACAACAACCTTGCCTTTCACCTTTCGGTTCATCACTTTTGAAAGCGCTTCATTTGTTTTAGACAAAGGAAAGATTTCATCCGTCACTAAACTAACTTTACCGTCTTTATACCAGCCAAATAGTTCCTGCATATTTTGTAAGAAAGGCATCGGTTCATGCATCACAAAGCTACCCCAAAACACACCGATCACGCTATATTCTTTAACGAGCGCTAAGTTGACTGGAAACTCTGGGATCTTACCTGATGCAAAACCAATAACGAGTAATCGACCATTTCTGGCCATGGCTCTGGTACACGCATCAAATGCTTCACCACCCACGGGGTCATACACGACATTCGCGCCTTTGCCGCCGGTTAATTCTTTAATCGATGACTTCAGGTCACTTTCGGTATAGTTTATTAACTCGTCTGCGCCGTTTTCTTTTGCGATGGCGAGTTTTTCAGCAGACGAACAAACCGCAATGACTTTTGCCCCCATGGCTTTGCCAATTTGTACGGCTGCGATGCCGGTTCCACCGGCGGCACCGAGTACCACGAGTGTTTCACCCGATTTTAACCTTGCGCGTTGCTTTAGGGCATGATGTGCTGTGCCATGCGCGCACATGAAGTTGGCTGCATCAATATCACTCATTTCATTGGCGATTGGCATCACGAGTTTTGAGTTTACAATGGCTTGTTCAGCAAAGCCGCCATATGACTGACTGGTACAAATAAGGCGTTGCCCTATTTTTAAGTGCTTTACGCCTTCGCCTAAGGTTTCCACTTCACCACAAAATTCCATACCGGGAATAAAGGGTCTTTCTGGCTTAACCTGATACAGGCCTTGTACCAACAAACCATCTGGAAAATTAACACCGGCTGCTTTTACGTTCACACGTATCTCGCCTTTACCGGGTTCTGGTGTTTCGATCTCTTTGTAAACCAGTGAGTCAATAGGACCAAATTCTTCACATACAATCGCTTTCATAATTTGTTACTCAATTTATTTTTTACGTATTTTCCACTTTAACTTTTTAGCTTCGAGTTCTAGCTTTCAGTTTTAATCACACCGAGGGCTGCCATGGCTAATGGCGCGACATAGGCGCCAACCTTCATGGCACCTTTATTGGATGCATTGCCATCGAGCGCTCGTTTTGCAACACCTTGCGCAATCGCGGCTAAGCGGAAGAAACTAAACGCGAGATAAAACGCCCAGTGATCGATTTTTTCTAAGCCCATTTTTTCGCAATAACTCGCGACATATTCTTTCTCTGAGGGAATACCTAATGACGCTCGATTCAATCCTGCTAAGCCACTCATACTTCCAGGTTTAACTACCGAACTCCCTGGCATACGTAGTTGCATACATTGATAGGCCAAGTCTGCAAAGGGGTGTCCTAATGTCGACAATTCCCAATCGAGCACAGCAATAATTTTTGGCTCATTGGGTGAAAATATCATGTTGTCGAGCCGAAAATCACCATGCACTAATGACACCCGTCCATCATCTGCAGGCATGTTATTTTGAAGCCATTCCATTAGTTGATCCATCGCTGGAATCGGTTTTATCTCTGAGGCTTTATATTGAGTCGTCCACCGCCCTATCTGACGTTCAAAATAATTCCCTGGCTTGCCAAAGTCACTTAAGCCTACTTTTTCAATATCAACACGATGTATCGCGGCTAATACGCTGTTCATGTGTTCGTAGGCTTGTGCGCGAGTATCGATATCGCCCAGCTCGGGTAAAGCAGCATCCCAGAATATTCGCCCTTCGCATAAGTCCATAACGTAAAACATAGAGCCAATAATGTCTCTGTCTTCACACAAGTGGTAGACCTTTGGTACAGGAACATCTGTATCAGCTAGCGCTTGATAGACTTTAAATTCTCGATCTACCGCATGTGCTGATTTAAGTAGTTTTCCTAATGGCTGACTACGCAGTACATATTGTCCAGATTGCGCCTCAATTTTATAGGTGGGATTGGATTGCCCCCCTTCAAATTTAGTTGCCGTTAGCGGCCCTTTAAAACCCGTAATATGTTGCTCTAAATACTGAGCTAATGTTGCTTCATCAAATACTTCTGTCATTATTTATCCTTTCTTTGCATTCACTTGATCAGGGTGAAATCTATTTATTTTTCTGTATTCTTTCTATCCGACTAGCTTCTCATTTTCATTAAGTGCAGTGCTGAATACCCCTTGGCGACACCTCTACCCAGTTGCATCATATGTACTTGGTCTGGCCCATCAGCTAAACGAATACTTCTTGCCATTTGGTATGCCTGCGGCAAAAAAGTATCTTGACTTAGGCCTGCTGCGCCATGAATTTGAATAGCTCTATCAATCACCGTACATGCCATTTGCGGTGCCACGATTTTGATCATTGAAATCAACTCTTTCGCACCTTTATTTCCTGTTCTATCCATTTTATCGGCCGCTTTAAGTGTTAATAAACGTGCCTGTTCAATTTCGCAGAAAGATTTAGCAATATCTTCTCTTACAGAGCCTTGCTTACTTAAGGGTTTTCCAAAAGCTACACGTTGTTCGGCTCTAACCGACATCATTTCTAACGCTCGCTGAGCGGCACCCACTAATCGCATACAATGATGGATTCGACCTGGGCCCAAACGACCTTGAGCAATTTCAAACCCCCGGCCTTCACCTAAAATAATATTTTCAATCGGTACACGTACATTTGTGAAGGTAATTTCTGCATGGCCTTCTGGTGCATCATCGTTACCAAACACTTTCATTGCGCGTTCTATTTTTACACCCGGTGTTTTAATTGGTACGAGCACTTGAGACTGCTGAAGATGACGATTTTCATTATCTGGGTCAGTTTTTCCCATCACGATCAAAATTTCACAGCGAGGGTCGCAAGCGCCGGATATAAACCACTTTCGGCCATTAATGACATACTCATCGCCATCACGAGCAATATGCGTTTCAATGTTCGTGGCATCACATGATGCGACGTCAGGCTCAGTCATCGCGAAAGCTGATCGAATTTCACCGGCTAATAATGGTTTTAGCCACTTTTCTTTTTGCTCATCGGTACCGTAACGAACGAGTACTTCCATATTCCCCGTATCAGGCGCGCTACAATTAAAAATTTCAGATGCAAAACGACTTTTCCCCATTAGCTCTGCTAGCGGCGCATATTCGAGGTTAGATAAACCAAAGCCATCATCACTATCCGGTAAAAACAAATTCCATAAACCCTGTGACTTTGCCAAGGCTTTTAAGTCTTCAATTTTTTGTGGTATCACCCATCGATCAGTATTATTTTCAATTTCATCATTCAGCTCTTTTTCAATCGGATAGAGATTGATATCTAAAAAATTTTGAACGCGCTTCATTAGGTCATTTACTTTGTCTGAATATTCGAAATTCATAAATTGAATCCTATCTAAGAAAATATAAGTCGGTAAATCACGTTGTCTCGTGAGCATGATTTAATTATATCTAGCTAGAACATTATCATTGAAGTTTATTTTATTTATCATTCACGATAATCTACAGTTATAGTGCATCATTAAAAATAATACTTTTAACCTGAGAATTGTTATGCAGCTGAGTAAAATCGATTTAAATTTATTTATTGTTTTTGATGTAATTTATCGAGAAAGAAATTTAACCAAAGCCGCTGAAGCATTATTCATTACTCAGCCTGCTGTAAGCAACTCTTTAAATCGTTTACGCACCGCATTTAACGATAAGTTATTCGTCAGGCAATCAGGCAATATGGTGCCCACCCCGATGGCCGAAAATGTTATCGAACGAATTAGAGTCTCTTTAAAGCATTTAGAAAGCTGCCTCAACGAACATGATGATTTTTCGCCTAAAACGTCTAAAAGACGTTTTATGTTTGCGATGAACGACACGTCAGAGTCCTATCTTCTACCTTTATTAATGGCCTATTTACAAGAAGAAGCACCTGGAATTTTTATTGAAAGTTATGCGGTACAGCGCCATGATTTGGCACGAGAGTTTGCCGCTGGTCAGCTAGATTTTGCGCTGGATGTGCCATTAATCAATGAACCCCAATTAACTCACCAGGCCTTAGCGCACGACAAGTATGTTTGTGTCGCCCGTAAGAATCACCCTGAATTGAGTGGTAGCTTAAGTTTAGAACAATACATTACTCTGCCACACATCAACGTATCTAGCCGTAGAAAGGGACAAGGCTATATTGATATGTATTTAAACCGCCTTGGTTTACAGCGCAATATACTACTGCGAGTACAGCATTCTCGAGCCGCACCTCCGATTGCAGAACGTACTGATATGTTACTAACGATTCCTCAAACATTGGTAGTAGATCATGACTTACAAGTTTTTGACCTACCTTTTGAATTACCTACATTAGACTGGCATTTATACTGGCCCTCAAATTATAGTAATGACAAAGCCCACCAGTGGATGCGTCAGGTAATATTTGATATTTTCAAAGAGAATTCTTTAGACTGAGCTAATTAATATAAACAGATAAAAAAAATATATAAGGCACTAAAAATGAGTGAGACTATTTTCAAACGAGCAATTATTATCGCTGCGGGTATTTTTTTAGCCGTATTTCTTTTCTACACACTGCCTGCCGCTATTGAACTTAATGATGTATTCCAATCTTTTGCCGCTGGCTTTGTTAATCCCCTAGCAGCCGGTTATTCAGTTGATGTAATTGCCAGTGGTTTTATCTTAATTTTTTGGATTTTATTTGAAGCGAAGAATCATGGCATTCGTTATGGTTGGGTCTGCATCTTATTATGTTTAGTGCCAGGTGTTGCGGTCGGTTTTACGGCTTACTTATTACTTCGTCAAAAACAGTTGAATACACGGTCTAATCAAACAAAAATATGAAGTTAAGCAAACGATTACAACAGATCGATCAGATGATCACTACAAAATATGATCATATCTGGGACTGCTGCTGCGACCATGGTTTTTTAGGGATACGTTTATTAGATCGAAACGCGGCATCGACTATTCATTTTGTAGACGTGGTTGCGCCGTTAATAGCGGATTTAGAATCATCCCTTTTACAGCATCACCCTAAACAGAGTAAGCCACCAACTTTAAATAATAGGTGGCAAGTTCATTGTTTGAGTGCCGAGAAAATCCCCATCCAAAGCGAAGGAAGTAATCTGGTCATCATAGCGGGTGTCGGCGGTGAGCTATTAATTGATCTTGTTGAAGCGATACTTACAACACATCCAAATCAAACTATAGATTTTCTACTCTGCCCTGTACATCACAATTATAAAGTCCGCCAATCGTTAATTCAGCTTGGCCTAGGCTTAGTTGACGAGCGTCTCGTGAATGAAAACAAACGGTTTTATGAGATTATATACACCTCTACCGACTCAAAGCTGCCGATTTCACCGGTTGGTTCGGTTATGTGGAACTTTACGCGGCAAGATGACGTAGAGTATTTAAGCCAAACACTGGCACACTACCAACGCATACAAAAAACAGAAGACACAATCTTACTCAAATACACCCAAAAAGTAATTTCAGCGTATCGTAGCCTAAATACCTTAGTCGAATAACCACTTAGAGAATTACTATTTTGCAAAGCAATTGCCTGTAATGATTCAATACTCATTATTTATAAGTTAAAAAAAGGCAGCCAATCAGCCGCCCTTTAAAGTATCAGTATTTATGGATTCATCACATAAGCATCTTTTTTAGCGTAAGCAAACTCATTAAGAATACGTTCAAACCGTCGCGTATCTTTATTTGGTTTACTAATCATCACCTGGCAGAATACTTGTTGGATACGAGTACTGCTCGTTTTTGAATAAAGCTGTAAGGCATACTTAGAAAAATCACGTACCATAAAATCAAAAATTTGATCAATAAGGTCGTCATCAATTTCATTCTTTTCCCAACTTTCCAAAATCAACTGGCCATAAGCCACGAGCGTGAATAGCTCACCAACAATCAAAAGAAAGTCGATATCTTTAATTTGGTTTTTATTAGGGCGAGCGACCATGAGCATTTTTTTGAAGACGGATATCTGCTTTTTAAAAATCGACACATTCGGTAATTTGCACTTATCATAGGCCAGGTTGTAGTCATGAAAGCGTGTTTTCCCTAAACCTTTGGTGATGCCTTGGTTAAATAAGAAGTCATCATTTTTACCATCACGTCGAACAGGTACTTCGTCATATTTTGCAGGTTTAAAAAAATAGTTCGCCATAAACTTTACGATCAGTGCCATATTTACATGTACCGTACCTTCAAGTTTAGGTAGTGCTCGGATATCGATTACTGCATTTTCAAAATATAAATCTTTTTCAAACCCTTTTGCAGCCATCACATCCCATAGGTTGTTCATCACTTCTTCGCCCTGGGTTGTCACCTTCATTTTCACCATAGGGTTAAATAATAAATAGCGTCGATCGTTTTCACTTGCCGTGCGCATGTAATCCCTTGCGCGATGTGCAAATAATCTCATCGCGGTTAAACGAGTATAAGCGTCCACAAACAACTGTTTAATATGAACAAAGTCCGTAACGTAATGGTCGAATAAACGTCGATTGGAAGCATGATCAATTGTTTCGTGAAAGGCATGTGTACAAATACCAATCGATGCAAAACCTAAATTGAACTTCATCACATTAATCGTATTAAGTGAATCATCCCACGCTTTATGACCCATCTCAGAAATATCATCGCTCGTAATCGGGTAATCATTTAAACGATAATTAGCGACATAATCCTGGTTATTAATCACATTCTTAATACATTCATATTTTTCGTGCTGAGAGTCGACTGCAAAAAATACATAATCATCTGTCCCTTCAACTTTTCCAAAAGTAGACACTAGTGCGGCTTTGTTGCCATTACCAATGTAATACTTTTCACCCCGAGCTACATATGAGCCATCTTTTTGAGGAATCAACTTCATCTCAGAAGAGTAAATATCCGCGCCGTGCTCTTTCTCCGAGAGACCGAATGCAAATATTTCACCTTGTTCAAGTAAAGCCGCTGTCTTTTCTTTAAGTGCTTCATTACTCCCTAAAAATATCGGCCCTACGCCAAGCGCTGAAACTTGAAAGCAATACCAATAGGTTAAGCCATAAAACCCTAGAATTTCAGCAAAGTCTGTTATCCGAGAGGTATCCCATCGCGCTGTCTTTTTACCGTAACCTTTTGGCGTAAGTAATGTAGCGAAGATTTTTTCTTCTTTATTAAATTCTAAAAATTCGGTATACCATCGGCGACTTTCATAATCGGCTTTGGTTTTTGCAAGCCCCATCCCCTCAAAGAAGTCGATGGTTTTGAGCATAATTTGTTTGGTTTCTTTATCGGGATAGGATTGTGCGAAAGCCTTTGGGTTTAACAAATGCATGGTATTTAAATTCCCTAAGTGTATTGACTCAGCATGGCTGAAATTTCACTCATGGCTATTTAAGTCATGGAAGACTTACATCAAATAGGCAAGTGTTGATTAAACGAAAAAAAACATAACACGTTTTAATTCGTTAAGTCATTAACACAGGATAAAGTCGTTCAATATTTTATAGGTACGCCTACATAATTATTCATTAGTTCAACATTCTGGTATTCACACTACCCGACTAAAATGAAATCAGGCTTTTCTCTCACGAAGCAATCAGGGCATGGAAAATCTTCAGGTAAATCTTCCCATTTAAACCTCGGTGGATACCCTTCATGCTCAACACCTTCAGCCTCGTCATAAATATAACCACAATCAGGGCATTCATATTTTTTGCTCATATTCTCTCCAATATTTTAATTGAGCGATGGGGTTCAACCATTTAGGCCGCGTTATTTACGACTTCAGGCTGATGAAAGCGCTTAAAGACTTGTTCAGTTTGGTCTGGATCAATATTAACTTTATTCATATCTCCTCCCGCCCAATCGACGACTCGATGATCCATCACTGCTCGCCATGCTGAAGGTATCATCGCGAGTACAAACATGGTCGGATAACCAGAAGGAAGTGAAGGTACATCGTCATAATCACGAAGCACTTGGTATGAACGTGTTGGGTGGGCGTGATGGTCGGAGTGTCTTTGAAGGTGTAATGTGATGAGGTTCGACACTTTATGGTTACTATTCCACGAATGATGAGGCTGACAACGTTCATAGCGCCCATTCTCTTTCTTTTGTCGTAACAAACCATAATGCTCTACATAGTTTGCACAGGTTAATTGCCACCACCCATACGTGGAGGCGATCGCTAGAAATGGAATCATTACCGAGCCAAAGTAAGCAAGCATTAAGGTATAAGCGACAGCTGTCATAAGGAATGTTTGAATAATTTCATTATCTAATGACCACTCAGACTTTCCTCGACGATGAAGCCGGGTTAATTCTAAACCCCACGCTCTTCTAAAAGCGCCGGGAATTTCACGTTTAACGAACTTATAGATTGATTCGCCAAATTTAGACGATGCAGGGTCTTCAGGAGTGGCAACATCTTTATGATGCCCCTTGTTATGCTCGATACAAAAATGCCCATAACCACTACATGCCAATACGAGCTTTGCACAAAAAGATTGAGTTTTATCTTTTACTTTATGTCCCATTTCATGCGCAGCCACCAGTCCTAAGCCATTGGTAACCCCCGCACTCAGCGCCCCACCTAAAATACTTAACCAAGACCAATCATAATGTGAAACAACATACGCCATACTCACCAAAGCGATCCAATGCATCGCCGTTGTGCAATACATAATGTAAACGTAATAACGCTCATCTTTTATTTTATTGACTAACTCATCGTCAGGATTAGCGTCATCAGTTCCAAATATGTAGTCGGCCACAGGTAAAATTGCATACATCATAACGAGCGTAAACCATAGCCAGATTCCCTGCCCGCTTTGAACTGCTAGATATGCCGAAGCAGCCGGTACGGATGGTAATAACAACGAGAGCCAGTACCAATAACGCTTACTCTTTATCCAAGCATTTATTTTTACGCTATTTTTACCGTTATTAGCAGGGTTTGGTGATGTGGTAGTCACATCAAGTTGTTCAACTAAACTAGTCATAGAACACTCCATCGCAATTTTACACAGCGTAGGTTTAAACACTCTGAGTAAAGCTTTTATTAGAATAATATTGATATGTTCAGAATAGTTTTAATCGCCAGGTATAAACAGGGTAATCCGTATCAATATATAGTCATTTAGATTCAATCGTTAAAAAAAAATAAACGGAGGTTCAAATAAACTATTACTTAATCTCTGGCTGAGTTTTGCAGCCGGTAAGTTGAAGGTGAACAATTAAACCAACGCTTAAAGGAACGCCCGAAATTAGAGTTATCTTCATAACCTAATTCAAACGCAATGGTTTCTACAGACAATTCAGACTCTAAAAGCAAATAACTAGCACGCTGCTTCTTTAGCTTATCCATAATGAGTTTGAACGAATTTTCTTCTAATTTTAATTTTCGCGTTAAGGTGCTTTTCGACATATTCAGGTGCTTAGCCGCACCTTCAACGGTCAAATCATAATGCTGATGGCTCTCGATGAGGTACGCTATTTTCTCTGACAAACTTTCATAATTTGAGACTCTGGCTAATTCGATATCACACTGATTTTTTGCAAAATCTACGGAACGGGCATTTGAAGATAAGCAAGGTATCTCAAATAAGGAAAGCGGAATATTAATGGATGCGACTGTATGTCCAAAAGTTATAGAGCAAGGCATAAGCTCAGTATACCTATTGCTCCATTCGGGCTCTGGATAAGGGAAATTAAAAGTACAAGCTTGTACCTCATTCCCAACAATAAACTCAAGCACATTGAGAAAGGTTAAAGCCAGCACCTCATGTAAAATACTACTGATAGGCTTCCAATTACAGGTTTCAATAACCGAGACCGTACAAATACCATCGTGTATAGCGGACTGAATATCTATTGCCTGTAATCTAGTCTGATAATAATCAATAATTAACACCAAACACTCTTTTAAATTCACACAATGTGTAAGAGCAAAGCCGAGATTTCCATGACTTGATATTTGTATGTTTTGAGCGACATCTAGACCGACCCATGGTTTATCTGACGCACCGCTTATTGCTTTTATTAACGTTTTCAAGTCTTCAAAAGGGATAAAGTCTTGTTCTTCACTAGGGGTAAGTGTGGCTATCACTGAATCAACATTCAAATTCTGCTCAACACTGTAACGAACAAAATGGTTCCAGTAGGTGACGGAAGATAATGGATTGATGATGGGCGTGTTTTTCAAAATACTGATACTCTATTTTAGTATTATTATAACGATAACTTAATGTATTTCGCGCTTTCAAGGCAACGTAGCCGACTACTTCAGCAAACTTTCAATTAATTTAAATAACGCTCAACTAATTCAGGTAACAATGTACCTGCATTACCATAAATATGTTCTTCAAATTCTGACTCAGTAGCTGTTGGTTCCAAATTTAATTCAACCGTGTGCGCACCATAGAAATTAGCTTGCTGCACAAAACCCGCAGCAGGGTACACCTGACCTGAAGTGCCAATCGATAAAAATAAATCACACGACCTGAGTGCCGCCTCGATTTCATCCATATATAAAGGCATTTCACCAAACCACACGACATGTGGCCTTAGACTATTTTGTTTATTACAACACTGACACCGCATTTCAGGCGTAATATCTTCTTTAATATTAAAAGTTTTATCTGTATAACGACACCGCATTTTGAGCAGTTCACCATGCATATGAAGCACACTATGAGAACCACTCTCCTCATGCAAATTATCGATATTTTGTGTAACCAGTAAAAAGTCACCATCAAATTGCTGTTCTAATTTTGCTAATGAAAAATGCGCATTATTCGCTCGTATCTCATTACTCAGTAATTGTTTACGCCGTGTATTATAAAACTGCTGAACGAGTAATGGGTTTGCCAGAAACCCTTCTGGTGTCGCGACGTCTTCAATCCGGTGTTGCTCCCATAAGCCATCAGCGTCTCGAAATGTTTGAATGCCCGATTCCGCAGAAACACCCGCTCCCGTTAATACAACAATAGACTGATATTTTGACATCGAATATACCTTCAAGTGACATTAAAGATAAGCGCTTAAGGCTCGCCACTGCTCTAACTTCATAGCCCGAGATGTCGCTGCATTTGCAGGACTTGTAGACGGCATGACCAAAAAATCACCCGCATATTTTTTTATGCCACGACCAGCAATTTCATTATCTTCCGTTTTATTTAATAACAAATGCTTTTTAAATATTTTTTGTGCTGCCTGCCCATTAAAAACAACCAGTTTTATCGACGAATTTTCACCTAACAATTCTGAAAAATCATTCGCCAGAATACTTGTCGTATCAATGGCCGAGTCTAAACTTCCTGGTCGATGACAGGCTTGAATAACATCCCATACGGCTATATTTTTTTGCTTTAGTGACTCTGCGCGAACGTCATACGGTTCAAGCAGGTCAAAATCAAACAGTTCAGACATAATCCACCAGAATGCATTCTGAGGATGCGCGTAATATTGCTGATGCTCCAGCGATTTAGCACTTGGCATTGAACCGAGTATTAAAACGGCTGGAGATTCTCCAAGGATCGGTAAAAAACCCTGATCAATCTTCTTCATTAAGAAAGCTGAATTTCAACAGTAGAAGACACATACACCGCTTTTTCGGTCGCTTGTTCAATACTTTCACCTAATGCTAAACCTACGCCCATTCTTCGACGGCCATCTACTTCAGGTTTACCAAATAAACGTAATTGAGTATCTGTTTTTTGAAGCGCGACCTCAAGATTTGAAAACTCAACCTGAGTAGATTTCCCTTCGACTAAAATTACAGACGAAGCCGCAGGTCCAAGCTGTTTAATTGCAGGTATAGGTAGGCCTAATATGGCACGCGCATGCAGTGCGAACTCAGATAAATCTTGAGAAATAAGGGTTACGAGGCCGGTGTCGTGTGGACGAGGCGAAACCTCGCTGAAATAGACCTCGTCTCCTTTGATAAATAGCTCTACACCAAACAGGCCATTTCCTTCGAGACTTTCGGTTACTTGGTGTGCAATTTTTTTCGCTTTTTCTAATGCGATTTCAGACATTACTTGAGGCTGCCAAGATTGCTGATAATCACCATCCTTCTGAACATGGCCAATGGGTGCACAGAAACTTGTTTGTCCAGCATGACGAATTGTAAGTAAGGTAATTTCGTAATCAAAATCCACAAAACCTTCAATAATGACTTTACCTGCACCTGCTCGGCCTCCCGATTGAGCATAATCCCATGCGGCAACGATGTCTTGATCTGTTTTAATCGTACTTTGACCTTTACCAGACGAGCTCATGATAGGCTTAATTATGCAAGGTAATCCAACGTTCTTAATCGCTGCCTGATATTCTTCATAGGTTTCAGCAAACTGATATGGTGAGGTTAAAATACCTAAGGTTTCAGCAGCGAGACTACGTATGCCTTCTCGATTCATTGTTAGGTTTACTGCGCGTGCTGATGGAATAACATGAAAACCTTCCTGCTCTAATGCAACTAACTCAGATGTGGCAATCGCCTCTATTTCTGGCACGATAAAATCAGGTTTTTCCAATTCGATAATATAACGTAATGCAGCACTGTCTAACATATCAATCACATGAGAACGGTGCGCCACTTGCATAGCTGGCGCATTGGCATATCGATCAACAGCAATCACTTCAACGCCATAGCGCTGAAGTTCAATCACGACTTCTTTTCCTAACTCACCCGAGCCGCAAAATAAAACTTTTTTTGCCGTTGATGACAGCGGTGTTCCGATCGTAGTCATTTATGATTCCTAGTATATAAAAACACTCTGTAAACAAAGGTGGTTTGTATAAAAAATAACGAGTAAAGCACTCGGCTAAATATATGATTTAGTTTCTCGTTCTTTCGCTTTGCCTAACGTTTCTTGTTTCTCTGCATTATCCATCCCCCACCAGCGTGTAATTTCATCGCCAGTTCGATAGCACCCGACACACACGTCGTCTGAATTTAATGCGCAAATACTCACACATGGAGATGATATTTCTTCTAAGTCTTGTTTATTCATTTTTTCTACAGCCTTTAATCTTGAGCTACCAGCTCTTTTGAATATTGTTTACCATTATTGACGTAGTGTATTGCACTTAGCTCAAGCATTTTAATTTCTTGCTCAGAGAGATCCCGCTTAACTTTTCCGGGACAACCAAGCACCATTGAACCGTCGGGTACAACCATATTTTCAGAAATTAAGGCATTGGCACCAATCAGACAGTTTTTACCAATTTTTGCACCGTTAAGCACTACGGCATTAATACCAATTAACGTGTTATCACCAATAGTACAGCCATGTAACATGACCTTGTGCCCTATTGTCACTCCCTTACCAATATTAAGTGGATAATTCGCATCAATATGTAAAACAGAACCGTCTTGGATATTCGTGTTTTCTCCAATAATTATTTTATCATTGTCCGCCCGAATAACGACATTAAACCAAACACTGGCATTTTCATGGATAACAACCGAACCAATAAGGGTTGCATTGGGTGCTATAAATGCAGGTTGACCTTCATACTGAATTTTTCTTTTACCTAAGGAATACATCACAACTTAACTCTCTATTAAATTCTTTAATTTATTCTCAATCTAATTTCTGACTTTTTTAGGTTTATTGAGGACTTGCCGCAGGACTTTTTGGTTCATCAAAAATAGTAATATCCGCATCGAAAGCAATGTTCATTAACTCTACAAGAACGATCGCTGATAAGCCCCAGATCTCATACGTTTCGCCACCCCATTGATAATCGTAACTCGGTACTGATAATGCAATATCACGATAGGTCATTTTATCACGTCGTTTTGGTATCGCATCATTAAAAAATGAAGCGGGCACTTTAAAAATACTATCTAACTCATCCAGATTAGGTGTAAAGCTAACAGACTCATCGATTAACCCTACAAACGGAGTAACTCTAATACCGTGCAGTGATACAACTTGGCTTAATTGACCAATGATTTCAATATGACGGGCTTCTACGCCGATTTCTTCGTGGCATTCACGCAAGGCTGTTTGTTTAAGCGTTATATCTTCTTCGTCAAATTTCCCACCGGGAAATGCTACTTGCCCTTTATGGGTGTTCATATGCTGTGCACGCCGCGTAAGAATAATACTAGGGGATTGTGCGTTTCTTGTAACCAGTACAAGAATTCCAGCCTCTGGGAAGTCAGCTTCAATCACCTTAGGCGTGTATGCCTTTACCCTTTCAACCAGCTTATCTATTTGATTCATACGTATACTTTTGAATTTTAAGAACACAAACTTTAGCATACGTATGTTGTTATTGTGATGCTAATTAGGTTTATACTCAGCTTAAGCACACTTTTATTTTTTGCGTAAGGTAAACATTTGTATGAAGTTCTGTAGTCAATGTGGTGGCGATATTGTGCACAAAATACCAGAAGATGATAATCGACCTCGATTTATCTGTGTTGCATGCGATCTAATTCATTATCAAAACCCAAACATTATTGCAGGCACGATACCTGTATATAAAAATAAGGTTTTATTATGCAAGCGCGCAATCGAACCTCGCCATGGTTACTGGACGCTTCCTGCTGGTTTTATGGAAAACCAAGAAACGACGACTGAAGCTGCCATTAGAGAAACTTGGGAGGAAGCAGAAGCTAAAGTCAGCATCGATGCACTCTATACTGTCATTAATGTTCCGCAGATAGACCAAGTCCACATGTTCTTCCGCGCAACGATGATAGATGAACAGTTTGGTGCAGGACCTGAAAGCCTCGAAACCCAATTATTCAACGAAGAAGATATTCCTTGGGACGACCTTGCCTTCCCAACCGTAAAAAGAACCCTAAAGCTCTTTTTCGAAGACCGTAAAACAATGAACTTTGACGTACATGTGAGTGATATCGTTCGCAAGGCAATCAAGACCAAATAACAATAGTTGCTAAACACCCAAGCTTTACTACCCTTAGGTAATCGCTACCTTATTAATCACGCCTTAGGATAAAAAATGAGCGTTCGTTTTCCAAATGTAATCATCGGATTCGCCCTACTTTTTCTTTCGTTCAACAGCTCCTCTTCAGAAAAGAGCGCCGCATTAACCGTTGGTTTATCTGTCTGGTCAGGCTACCCAGAAAGCGTAAAAGGCTTCAAACAAGCGATGCACGAAGGTGGTTTCATTGAGGGCGAAAACATTACCTACATTTTAAAAGCAAGTAACACCGATAAAGAAATACAACAAGAAATAGCAAACCAATTTAAGTACCTTAATGTTGACTTAGTTTACTCCCTTACGACTCCTGGAACGATCATCATAAAAGATACACTACCACCTGAAACGCCCATTGTATTTTCTATTGTTACCTACCCTGCTGACTCTGGATTAATTGAGTCTTTTGAATATTCTGGAAACAATTTAGTAGGCACCAGTAATTATGTCCCCTTAAAGCATCATGTCGACTTACTCACAAACTTACTACCTAAAGCAAAAAAGGTTGCTATTTTTCACAGAAAGGGTGAACCAAACTCTAAGATTCAAACGGCAGGTCTAACGCGGGCATTTAAACGAAAAGACATTGAAGTTATAAATCTTGAACCCTCGTCTATTGAAGAGGTAAAAGAAATGGCTTTATCGTTAATTGGTAAAGTTGACGCCTTTGTTACGACGACTGATACCTTAATGCAAGGTGGTGGCGAAAAAGCCTTAATTGATATTTCTCTTGAAAATAACCTCCCAATTTTGAGTTCAAATAAAAAAGGGATTGAGCAAGGTTCCACCTTTGGCCCAGCAGCCGACTTTTATACCCTCGGTTTTATGTCAGGTACCAAAGCGGTAAAAATTCTATTAAAAGATAAAACGCCAGCACAGTTAGAGTCTGAATTTCAAAATCCGCCATTAGTATTACTTAACAAACAAAGCATCCAAAAGCTGAACCTTACAGTGCCGGCTCAACTAGGAACTTCTGCAAAATGGGTAGACACCGCAAAATAGCTAACATGAAGCAATACAACTAATTTATGAAACTGCACTTAAAGCTTCTTATCTTTGGTAGCATTATTATTTCGCTCGCATTGGGCGCAATGGGCTATTTTGTAATAGAGAAAACCTCTGAAAACTTACACACTCAAATATCAAAACAACTTGAAGGTAATATAAAACTTGGCGTTTCAAAACTGCAAGAAGCGGAAGCCGAATTAACAAACATTACTCAAGTAATCGCGCATAATCGAAACATAAAAAAAGCATTACATTTACTGGAAAGCCGAGGCGTAAGCCAAATTATTAATGACCTTATCGGTATATACTCTTTCCTGAACTATATTATTATTACTGAACCAGATGGCACCATTTTTTCTAGCAGTACTGTCGACCATGCCGGAAATAAAATAGCCGGTGAGGAATTATTGCTAGAAAACATAAATTCAAATAATTTATTTACCCAACCATCTCTTGGTGCTGTCAGTATTAGTGGTCATGGCCAAGATAACTTCTTAAAGCTATTACAATTTAATACGTCAAAAGACAGCCAACTATATAGCGCTGAGGTAGTTAAGCGTGGACATGTAATAGGACAAATTGGGCTATCTATTGACTGGCAATCTAAATACAACACCTTGCTATCCAGTATCAAAAGCCAACTCCATGCAACCGACAAAAGTATCGACCAAATTCTTTTAGTGGACCAAAATAATGTAATACAGGCTAGTAGCACTACACAACAGCCTGGGACTAAGGCTTACGATAAAAATCGTTTATTTTCTCCTTCCCCTACGCAATTTTGGAAAAGTCAGGTTATCAACTTCGGTAAAAAGACATTAAATCTTACAATTATTGTCAACCGTGACTTAGTATTTGCGCCGATTAAAGAAACGAAAAAGGATGTAATTGTTATCAGTGTATTTGGCGCATTTTTTCTGGCTGCAATGCTAGCATTAATATTACGGTTTTCAATTTTAAAAAGAATCGAAGAACTAAATCATGCCACTGTAGTTATCGGTGATGGTAATTTAGATTTTAGAGTCAAAAATCTTGGGCAAGATGAAATTGGAGATTTAGGAAAAGCCTATAATACGATGGCGATCAGCCTCCAAAAGATCACTACCTCTAAAACAGATTTAGATAAAGAAATAAAAGAACGAATCATTGCCACCGAGCATGCCAAAGAACTTGCAACTAAAGCAGAACAAGCAAGTAAAGCAAAAAGTGAATTTTTAGCGAATATGAGTCATGAAATACGAACTCCAATGAACGGCGTGATCGGCATGCTTGGCATCCTCTCTAAAGAAAAACTCACAAACAAGCAATTAGGCTATACCGAAACAGCACAAACAAGCGCTAAGTATTTACTATCGATCATTAATGACATTCTTGATTTTTCAAAAATTGAAGCCGGTAAACTGGACATTGAAACAATCCCTTTTAACTTACACCAGCTACTAAACGATTTCGCGACAGAACTGACCTACCGCACATCAGATAAAGGTATTGATTTACGCCTTAGTATTGATGATAACGTTCCTATATCTATACAGTCAGACCCTGGTCGTCTTCGTCAGATACTGTTAAACCTAGCAGGCAACGCGATAAAATTCACACACCAAGGTCATATCGACTTACACATTTCAGCGAAGCTTAATGAGTTGGAAAAAAGTGCGATAATTAACTTTTCAATTCAAGACACGGGTGTAGGAATCCCTAATGAACAAATTCATTTATTATTCGACTCCTTCAGCCAAGTAGATTCATCCACCACACGAAAATACGGTGGAACTGGCCTAGGCTTATCTATTGTTAAACAACTTAGCCAGCTCATGGGGGGCGATGCAAATGTCTCAAGCAAGCTTGGAGAAGGTAGCTGTTTTTCATTTACAGTTGTCGCTGATGTAGATACTCAATCTTCCTCTACCTTCGATATAAGCCCTCCCAAGGTTCAGGAAACCAACTCAAACAAAAACACATCCCGAATTTTTAATATTTTGCTGGTCGAAGACAACAAAGTTAATCAACTTGTCGCCCAAACCTTACTTGAGAGTCTTGGTTATACCATTCATATTGCCATCAATGGACAAGAGGCCTTAGAACACCTCGAGACCAAGCATTATTATGACCTCATTCTAATGGACTGCCAAATGCCCGTGATGGACGGTTACGAGGCGACACAAAGAATTAGAGCCAGCAAAGAAGTTCTTAATCCCAGCATTCCTATTATCGCCATGACAGCCAATGCAATGAAAGGCGATAAAGAAAAATGCATTCAATTTGGAATGAATGACTACTTACCAAAACCCATTGACCCCAATGAAATGGAAGTCGTTATCGAACGCTGGTTAAATGTGTAAAATTAAAAAGACTCGAGTTTTATAACTTCATACGCTGGCGTTTCATATGGGTGAGCTTTTTTTAATGCGTTAATAGCAGACGCTATATTTTCTATAGCACAAACCATCTCTACTTTTAATTCCTCAACTGTTTCCAATACCCCCTCTCCTCCTATAAAAGGGTCGCTACCAGAAAGAGGTCTGAACTGTCCAGTACCCGCTGTTTCCCAGCAACAACTATCATAAGCCCCAATGCGACCTGCACCTGTCAAAAAGACAGCATGCTTCACTTTATCGGCATAAAGTAATGGAACAAAAAAAGATATTTTATACATAACGTTACTCTTCCATGGCAAATGACATTCAATTTCTTCACAAGAATTATAGCGTAAGCCAGTAATTACGAGGCTTTCAAAGCATTTCAGAATTTCATTTACAGTTACCCACAAAATCTGTGGATAACTCTGTGAACAGTTTTGGGGTACATGCCTGAAACGTACATAATTACTGCCTTCTCTCTAAATTGTGAATTTTTTAACCCATTAATAAATACCCTTTAATATCAATGAGTTATATATGTCAACGGCATTTTATGATTGACAGGCATGGACTGTCAGATAATTTTAATTTTCACCCCCAAAAATGTGTATAAGAATAAGGTAAGAAACTTAAAAATTGAGAAATAGTCAATTTTACGTCTACATTTTCAGTCAAAACAGGACGTTTTTTATACAGATAGGCAAAAAAACGACAACATTCAAAACACCGCGCCTGTATCAACAGTTACAAACTGTAACATGAAATAATTCATTCTAATTATTGCCTTAGCAGTTATTCAAATATCAAAAATTTATCAAGTAAATAAATTAACAATAAAAATATAAAAGTAGCATTTCTTTTAAAAAAAAAGCGCTTTAAAACTAAGTTTTAAAGCGCTTTTTTGAGATTCAGACTGATTAATGTATAAGTAGTCAGTCCAAAGACTTAATTAAAATACTTTCTCGCGTTTCTAAACAACCTTAACCATGGCGCATCTTCATTCCAATCACTTGGGTGCCACGAATTCTGAACCGTTCGATATACTCGCTCTGGATGAGGCATCATAATCGTTACACGACCAGAATCAGAACAGACACCCGATACACCTTCTGGCGAACCATTAGGATTAGCTGGATATTGAGTTGCGACGCCTCCCAGGTTATCGACATACCGTAGCGCTAACTGGCTACTTTTCTGTAAAGCCGTCAATTTCTCATTACTCGAAAATTCTGCACGCCCTTCACCATGAGCGACAGCAACAGGCATTCGAGAACCTGCCATACCACTTAAAAACATCGAGGGAGATGACTGTACTTCAACTAAAGACACACGCGCTTCAAACTGATCTGATCGATTACGAACAAAATGAGGCCAGTTTTCAGTACCAGGAATAAGTGAACGCAAGTTCGACATCATTTGACAACCATTACACACACCTAATGCAAGCGTATCTTCATTGGTAAAGAAATCAGCGAATTGATTTCTTACTTGCTCGTTAAACAAAATAGATTTTGCCCAACCCTCACCAGCACCAAGAACATCACCATAAGAGAAGCCACCACAAGCAACCAAAGCATTAAACTCTTCAAGCTTATGTCGACCCGCCATCAAGTCACTCATGTGAACATCAACCGCAGAGAATCCAGCACGTGTAAAGGCAGCAGCCATTTCAATTTGCCCATTCACCCCTTGTTCTCTTAACACAGCAACTTTTGGCTTCGCTCCCAAATTAATATAAGGCGCAACAATATTTTCATTTTGATCAAAACTTAGATGTGCGTTTAAGCCAGGATCTGAATCGTCTAAAATGCTATCAAATTCTTCTTGGGCACATTCAGCATTATCTCGCAGAGATTGCATGCGATAGCTTGTTTCAGACCACATCTGTTGATAATAACTTCGTTTTTCTTCGAGCACAGGCTCTTCATCAAAAGTGAAGCGAATATGATCATCGTCATTCAAACTACCAATCACTAAGGTATGTTCACCTAGCCCTGCGCCAGTGAATTGCTGAAGCACGTCTTCTGTATATTCCTGCTTCACTTGAATGATCGCGCCAAGTTCTTCATTAAATAACTCGCGCGCAAAATGCGTTTTATCTTCTGCGAGTAGGTCTAACTTTACATCAATCCCGACATGCCCCGCGAAAGACATTTCAGCTAATGTCGTGAATACACCACCATCAGAGCGATCATGATAGGCTAAGAGCTTGTCGTCTGCATTCAAACCTTGAATCACCGCGAAAAATGCTTTCAAGTCTTCTGCATCATCAACGTCTGGCGCCACAGCACCGGCTTGCTTATAAACCTGAGCTAAAGCCGAACCACCTAAACGGTTCTGTCCATTCGCAAGGTCTATCAAGATCAAATCAGTTTTACCTTGGTCTACTTGTAATTGAGGCGTTAATGTTCGTCTCACATCATTAACAGGAGAAAAACCTGTGATTACGACAGATAGAGGGGATGTGACCGTTTGTGTATCACGCCCTTCTTTCCAAGTGGTTTTCATCGACATTGAGTCTTTACCGACCGGAATCGAAATGCCTAATGCTGGGCAAAGCTCCATACCAACTGCTTGGACCGTTTTGTAAAGGTTATCATCTTCACCTGGGTGTCCTGCGGCCACCATCCAGTTTGCTGAAAGTCGAATATCAGAAATTTTACCAATCGAAGCAGCAGCCATGTTTGTTACAACTTCACCGACAGCCATTCTTCCTGAGGCAGGTGCATCGATATTTGCAATAGGCGTTCGTTCACCCATTGCCATCGCTTCACCTTGATAACCATCTAAATCTACTGAAGTGACTGCAACATCGGCAACCGGTATCTGCCAAGGTCCGACCATCTGATCTCGCGTCACCATTCCTGTAATAGATCGATCCCCAATAGTGATAAGGAAGTTTTTGCTTGCAACACTCGGTAGCTTAAGAATTTTTTCCGCGGCTTCTTTTATATCAACATTACTTGATTCAAACATCGGCTTAGTAAAGGATCTACTTTCAACCGATCGATGCATTTTAGGTGGCTTACCAAATAACACAGACATCGGTAAATCGACAGGTTTATTATCGAAATGCGGGTCTTCAACTTGAATTTCTTCTTCCGCTAACGCTTCCCCAACAACAGAATACGGACAACGTTCTCGTTCACAAATTGCTTCAAACCGTGCGAGGTCTTCTGGCATAACTGCGATCACATAACGCTCTTGTGACTCATTACACCAAATTTCATGAGGCGCCATACCCGGCTCATCATTGGGCACTTTTCTTAAATCGAAACGACCACCACGTCCTCCATCTTTCACAAGCTCTGGGAATGCGTTTGATAAACCACCCGCCCCTACATCATGAATAAACGCAATTGGGTTTTTATCATCTAACTGCCAACAGCGATCGATCACTTCTTGGCAACGTCTTTCCATTTCAGGGTTTTCACGCTGAACGGATGCAAAGTCTAAATCTGCATGACTGGCACCTGAGTCCATTGATGATGCAGCACCACCACCAAGCCCAATCAACATCGCTGGCCCGCCAAGTACGATTAACTTAGCACCGACTTGTATTTCATTCTTTAGAACATGGTCTGCTTTAATGTTCCCCATGCCACCCGCGATCATAATCGGCTTATGGTAACCCTTGATTTCTTGCCCGTTTGGCCCGGCAACCTGTTCTTCAAACGTTCGGAAATAACCACATAAATTTGGACGCCCAAACTCATTATTGAATGCAGCACCACCCAATGGACCGTCTAACATGATATTTAAGGCTGAAGTCATGCGTTCAGGCTTACCGAAATCACTCTCCCAAGACTGCTCAAAACCTGGGATTCTTAAATTAGAAACGGTAAAACCAGTTAAACCTGCTTTAGGCTTTGAACCTTCACCGGTTGCACCTTCATCACGTATTTCGCCACCAGAACCTGTTGCAGCCCCTGAGAATGGAGATATTGCAGTCGGATGATTATGTGTTTCAACTTTCATTAGAATATGAATTGGTTCTTCGTGCCCCTCATACTCTCCTGTTTCTGGGTTCGGGTAAAAACGCTTACCGGTTGAGCCCTCAATCACCGCGGCATTATCAACATAAGCCGACAATACACCTTCAGGATTCAGCTCATTCGTATTTCTGATCATCGAAAACAATGATTTTTGCTGAGCTTCACCATCAATATCCCATGAAGCATTAAATATTTTATGGCGACAATGCTCAGAGTTGGCTTGCGCAAACATCATGAGTTCTACGTCCGTAGGATTTCGCTTTAATTTGCAGAACTCTTGGGTTAAATATTCAATTTCATCAGTGGCTAAGGCTAAACCGATACGTTTATTTGCTTCTTCTAAAGCCTCTTCGCCGTACGATAAAACATCGACAGTAGATAATGGACGCGGCTCAGCATGTGTAAAGAGTAATTGAGCCCCTGCCATCTCATGAAAAACAGCTTCAGTCATCCGATCATAAACAATAGAGGATAACTGCTCTCTTTGCTCCATTGTAAGTTTGCCTTCAAGTCTTATATAGTAGGCAATACCACGTTCTATTCGATTTAATTTAGTTAAACCACAACCATGGGCAATATCGGTTGCTTTACTCGACCAAGGTGAAATCGTACCCGGTCGAGGTATGACTAGAAATAAAACACCCTCAGATGATTCCGACTTAGTGCTCGGACCATACGTCAGTAACTTGTTTAGCGTGTTCAGTTCAGAAGTTGTTAAATCCTCTGATGTATCAATAAAATGCATAAACTCTGCATAAACGGACTGAATTGCAGGAATATCTTTCTTGATTGTTTCTAACAGTTTTTCGCTTCGAAATGTAGAAAGAGCAGGAGCGCCTCGGAGTTCCAACATAATCAGGAGTTACCTCGTTGAAGGGTCATTGAAGAAATTGACGAGCGCGTATTCTACGTGAAAGTATTCCCGCTGTTAATAGGAATCGTACACTTGATACCAACTACGTCACCAACTCACATTTTGATACAATTTTTAAAGCTGACTTAGTTGACTATATGATAGCTAGCTGGAACCATAAGCATATGTTTTCAAAAACATTAACAGTCAAACAGTTGATCTGACATAAAAGGTATTTGCTTGATTCAACAGTTAAAAAAACAAATAAGCGCTAAATATATACATTTTTCTTTTACGCTCATACTAGGCGTACTCCTCAGTGCCTGTGAAAAACCAAGCACTTTCGAAAAAATAGCAAAGCACAAAACCTTACATGTCATCACTCGTAATGCGCCCGCTGTTTATTATGAAGGTCGCGAAGGCCCAATGGGCTTTGAATACGATTTGGCTAAACTTTTTGCTGACGAGTTAGGCCTAAAACTCGAATTAAAGATTGCTTCCACCCGAACACAAATACTGTCTGCACTTGATAACGAATATACTAATATTGCTGCCGCAGGCATGATTGCAAGCCTTGATCGCGCCAACAGGTACAAGTATTCGCTCCCTTATATGCAAGCCACACCTGTGGTTGTATATCGTTATGGCAGCACGCGCCCTAGACGCATTAAAGATATCATAGGGAAACGTATTGCCGTGGTCAGTGATAGCTTCCATACTGATGAACTGAACACCCTTAAATTGAAAACGCCTGAATTACAATGGAGCGCCTTAGACGTTGAAACGATTGATTTAATGAAAATGGTTCAGGATAAAGAAATTGATTACGCAATCATCACATCAGCAGAGCTTGATATCCATCAAGCCTTCTACCCTCGAGTTAAACTAGGCTTTAACATTGGCGATGTACAAAAAGTTGCTTGGTATTTTCCAAAGTCGACCGACCAAACATTAATTGGGCGTGCCAATCAGTTTTTCGCACGCATTGAAGAAGACGGCACTTTATTAAACCTTAAAGAACGATATTTTGGTCACTTGGAGCAACTAAATTATGTGGGTGCAAGAACCTTTATCAAACATATCAATAGCCGCCTTCCAAAATATGATGAACACTTCAAACAAACGGCTGAGCAACATGGTTTAGATTGGAAGCTCATGGCATCAATGGGCTACCAAGAGTCGCATTGGAGAGCGAATGCTACTTCCCCTACAGGGGTGCGCGGCCTCATGATGCTTACCCGAGTAACCGCAAAAGAAATGGGTATTAAAAACCGACTAGACCCGGAAGCAAGCATTAAAGGTGGCACTCAATATTTTGCTAAAATCAAAGGTCGAATCGCTAAACGCATTACAGAACCCGATAGAACCTGGTTTGCTTTAGCCGCTTATAATGTGGGTTACGGCCATTTAGAAGACGCCCGTATACTGACAGAAAAAGGAAGCAAAGATCCTGACAAATGGTTAGATGTTAAAGAGTTTTTACCTCTCCTTCAAAAAAAGAAGTACTACAAACAAACGCGTTACGGATATGCGCGCGGCAATGAACCGGTCATGTATGTACAAAACATTCGTCGTTATTACGATGTTTTAAATTGGATGACACAACCACAAGCTGATGAACTAACGATCGCCCAATCAGATATGGAAAACGGCTTACTCAAACTTGCTCAGTAAAATATTTATCTGTAGAAAAACCAAAGCGCTGCGCACTACTCACAAAAAGTGTTAAAATCCACACATACCTCTTGAACATCTTTAAAAAGCCAACTTACATGCTAAGAATTAACGAACTTAAACTTCCATTACACCACAATGATGATGAACTTCGCGCAGCGATTATCCAAAAATTAGCGATTACAGCTGACGAATTATTAACTTTTAGCATTTTTAAGCGTAGTTATGATGCGCGTAAAAAATCGAGCATATTACTCATTTATCAGTTAGATGTAAGTTTATCGAAAGGCGTAGAAGCACGCGTCCTGACAGCCTACACAAAAAACAATTCTGTTCGACCCAGTCCAGACACCAGCTATAACTTTGTGGCACATGCAGACACCAACTTTCCCAATGCTGATCAGCAACGCCCTATCGTTATAGGTTTTGGCCCTTGCGGAATGTTAGCCGCTTTGTTATTAGCTCAGATGGGCTTAAAACCCATCGTTTTAGAGCGCGGGCAAGATGTTAGGCAACGAACAAAAGACACTTGGGGCTTGTGGCGGGAAGGTAAACTCAATACAGAATCTAATGTTCAATTCGGGGAAGGCGGCGCAGGAACCTTTTCGGACGGCAAACTATACAGCCAAGTTAAAGATAAGCGTCATCTAGGGCGAAAAGTGCTCAACGAGTTTGTCACCGCAGGTGCTCCTGAAGAAATTCTTTTTATTAGCAAACCCCATATAGGCACCTTTAAATTAGTAAAGATGGTGGAAAACATGCGCGCTGAGATCACTCGTTTAGGAGGTGAAGTTCGCTTTAATCAAAAAGTTGAAGTAATCCATCGCGAGCCGAATTCAGACAATACATCAGTAAATTTATCAGATAAACAGGGTAATATTACGGGTTTAACTTTAAGTACTGGCGAGACGATTCAAAGCCAACATATTGTTTTAGCGATTGGTCATAGTGCTCGCGATAGCTTTAAAATGTTACTGGATCAAGACGTTTATATTGAACCAAAACCTTTTTCAATTGGTTTTCGTATTGAACACCCTCAATCTGTTATTGATGCCGCTCGATTCGGTACTGAAGCAGGCAACCCGATACTTGGGGCGGCCGACTATAAATTAGTACACCACTGTAAAGACGGGCGCAGTGTTTATAGTTTTTGTATGTGCCCTGGTGGGACAGTTGTTGCAGCAACTTCTGAGGAAGGTGCTGTCGTAACAAATGGGATGTCTCAATATTCTCGAAACGAGCGTAATGCAAATGCCGCCATCGTCGTTGGAATTGAGCCCGAGAAAGATTACCCAAACCATGTATTAGCAGGCATTGATTTACAACGCGAATTAGAAAAACGCGCTTATGAACTAGGTGGTAATGATTACAGCGCTCCGGCACAACTTGTCGGCGACTTTTTACGTAATGAACCATCCATAAATTTAGCCAGTGTCAAGCCGTCCTATCAACCAGGCATTAAACTAGGCGACTTATCCAAAGCATTACCAGACTTTGCGGTTCGTGCAATTCGTGAAGCGATCCCTGAATTCAACAAAAAAATCAAGGGTTTCTCCATGGATGATGCTATGTTAACAGGCGTTGAAACCCGTACCTCTTCTCCTATATGTATTAAGCGAGGAAAAGATTTTGAGAGTATTAACACCCAAGGCTTATACCCTGCCGGAGAAGGAGCAGGTTATGCAGGAGGTATACTTTCAGCTGCAATTGATGGCATAAAAGTCGCTGAGGCATTGGCATTAGACCTTTTAAAAGTCGAGGATCGCTCTTAAAAATTATAAGGGACGTTGTTTAGTACGCATTCATGACTAAAACAATGCTATCTAATACCTTGAATAGAGCGCGTATTACAACGCCTCTATTCACTCAAGCACTTTAGCACTAACTCTTCAATATTTTATAGTCACCATTAACCCACTTCTGTAGACCAGATTTATACCAGCGAGAAAAACGATTATCTGAAGGCCCACCTGCTAAACATGTATGCAAAACGCTTTCACTCATATCTGCAATCAACCTCACAGAAGGTGAAAAGCTTGTTTTACGCCCAGCACTACTATAAATTTGCCCTTGATGCGGCGTTGCTCGCCCACCTAATAGAGGAAGTGGTTTCGAATCAAACCCCATAAACCCAGGAAGCTTTCCTTGGAAAAGCATATTCGTAAATGTAATTGTATTTACCTCTTTCCAGGAAACATCACTATGCGCTGTTTTTGCTATTTCAAAAGCAGCTAAAAACGCCTGTTTTTGAGTTGCACTTTCATACCAAATTGAATCTTCATTTAAGATAACAGAATCAAAGTTTTGATAAAAATCTATAAACACTCCTGTTTGTTCAGACAAATGCTTGACGACATTCGCGCCTAAGCCCCCCCCTTTGGTGTCCGAACCACTAAATATCTCAACCCGTAAAGCATCATAAAAAAGCTCAAACAGAGTTGCACCCTTTGAATCGAACCCATAACCATAATCCCAATTTTTCAATAACTGAAACGCATCGCTACTTTCATTATTTTCTTCCAATAATGGCAATAAAACATCTAAAAATAACTTTGCTTGATTTGAATGCACATCAAATTGCAGTGACTTTGTTGACTCAACATCGTGCTGGTCACTGCTAGCCAACACTTCCTCTATACGCTTCGCGCGATAATCACCCATAGGCATATTTATAGGGTCCGCTTTGCCTAAGTGATTAAGATCTTGATTGGCAGTAACAATATAACCGCCTTCAGGATTCAAACAATTAGGCAAATCCTTATAATGCACAACCCCCTGCCAATCATATGCTTCATCCCAGCCAGGAGCGGGTGTAAAACCATTCCACTCTGGGTGTCGTTTTGGCATCAAGCCCGACATTTGGTAAGCAATATTTCCGCTAGTGTCTGAGACCACCCAATTCCAAGCCGACTCTATTGAACCTAAATGATCCATAGCCTGATCTGCTGTTACAGTGCTGGCCATTTTTAAGCTTGCCATCAAAGAACGGGCACCTGAATTATCAGCAACCCATTTAGTCGTTAAATACTTTCCTGCTTGATTGGGATCCCCCTCCAATACACCATGATGGTTTTCATAAAAAGTTATTATCTCATCGGTATGTTTTTTTCGTTTTATGATTTCTTGCCGCTCAGTAAAGGCCCTCCAAATATTCCCTTGATCGCCCTCTTCTCTTCTATATTTGCCAGCCTTACAGTCTTCAACCCAACTATCGACGGTATCCATAAAGGTGTACGTAGCACCCCACGCCAAGCTTTTAGTTCTACCAATTACCACTCCAGGTAGTCCCGGCATCCCCATGCCAATCATTGAACATCCAGGCCATTTAAGACTCTGTTCACACCATACATTCGGAAGTCGGTTTACCTCAAGATGCGGATCATTTGCCAGAATCGCCTTGCCTGATGCTGTTTTCTTACCTGAAACTACCCAATTATTAGAGGCCATCATTCGCGGCAAAGCTTGATTCCAAATAACTTCATTGGGAACAATTTTTTCCTGAAGTTCAATACTTTCGATTAATTCTCGGTCAAACTTAGTCACGTCTATAGGAAACAGCTCGGCGAGTTTATTCGTTGAAACTCCTAATTGAACTAATTCGATAAAAAAACGTTCAATTTCAGCCTGAGATTGGGAGAGCGTTAAATAACCCGCCATGCGAGATACAAGTATAGAGTCTCTTATAGCCCAAGGCTCTGGCTGATAACCCATCAATTTCAAGGCATAAATCTTTTTTGATGCAAAACCTGCATTGATCCCATCACAATATTTTTGACATAAATCTAGTGACTCCTTATCTAATTTTTCAACCTCTTTATCGAGATTACTATGCCAATTAGCGCGCCTGAAAAAACGGTCAATTTTCATAGACTCGTCGGTATCCGATAACAATTCACACAGTCGCCCCTTCCCTAATACACGCATCATCAACAGTTGTGTACCTCGGTCAACTGCGTGAGCATAGCCACTCCCCCACATAGCACCTTTCATGTCTGCGGCTTCGATGTGCGGAACGCCATCATTGTCGCGTCCAATTTTTAAACCTTCTGGTTTTGGACCTGAAATTGAGAAACTATTTTTATTAAACATACAGCCCACCTATTGATTTTGTAAATTCCCATACTAGGGAATATAAACGCAATTAACAATATCTTCAATATAAATTCCCTAAGATGAGAATTTATATTACTGTATGATACGTTAAATAAATTTAGATCCTCTCAATTAAAATGGTAGCAAAAGAATCGATGGGCCGAAAAAGTCTAAAAGCAGAACGGGTGAATGAAATTTTAGATGCCTTTGAACACTGTCTTACAAAGAAAGGACTGCAAGGCACAACACTAGATAACATTGCTGAGGAAGCAGGACTTGCACGAAGAATGATTCGCCACTATATCGGGAATCGCGAGGATTTGATTGATGCTGCTGTTGAAAGAATTATTGAGAAATTTACCCGCTCAGTATTTGATACTATTGAAAAAATTGAGCGAAATAAGCGCTTTAACGGAGCATTAGACTACATCTTCAGCGAAGAGTTTAATGAACTCCCCGCCACCAAGTTAGTCGCTGCATTATTAGCCGTTAGCTTATATGACGAACAAGTACGCCGAGCTGTTAAAATCTTATATGACTCATTCCACCTAGGGCTCGACCAAGAATTAAAAACACACATTCCTAACGCACCTGAAGCTCAACGCATACAAGCGGCTTATTCCGTTATGTGCCTATCTTTTGGCGGAGGCTGGATGCGCAACATAGGCTTTGATCCGACCCTCAACATTCAAAATAAGCACATCGCACAAACATTAATCGACCAGCTTCTTTTAGTTAAAAAATAAAAAGTTCGAGCACATTTAATTCAAATTAAACACTTTCATTCAACTTACTTACTTCCGCCTAATTTTAAGCTTATAGACTATACTCTTTATGTAATTGAGCGAACGCCCTTCATTTTGCTTACTTTTTTTCGGCAAAATAAATTGGTTAAGTGAATGATTAAACTTTTGATATTTATACCATTAATCAGTAACACCCCCTCCTTATATTCAGCTGAAACTTTTCAATTCAATGAGAAATTCCCCCCGGCATTCCTACATGCATACCAATTGCTAATTAAAGGAAATGGCACTGGCCACCTTTTCACATTGAACGATCTTGAAGAACTAACACTATCTGGCGAAATTAGCACAGCTAAATGGGTCTGGAGCGCGATTGAAATTCAGAAAATCCGTTAATGTTACATTTAGAGAAAAGGCGATCATATGTATCTGCTAGTATAGCGTCAATGAGATAACTATTAAGAACTAACAAGCTGAAAACATATGAAGCAAAAAATCTACGGTGAGTTACTTTCAATATTACAAGATATTATACATGTCTATCTAACGTTACTAAAAATCATGATACCCGCCTTATTAATTGTAAAAGGCCTTGAGCTTATGGGTGCAATTGAGCTTATTTCTAGCTTATTAAGCCCTGTCATGACAGCCGTGGGGTTACCAAGCAGCATGGGGATCGTTTGGGCGACGACAATGCTTACTAATATTTATGGTGGAATGATTGTTTTTTTTGAACTTAGCACTAATGAAAATTTATCTGTTGCTCAGGTAACGGTACTAGGTTGTATGATGTTAATTGCTCATGGCCTGCCTGTCGAAGCCGCTATTGCCAAGAAAGCAGGCGTAAGGTGGCGTGCAACCTTATGTATACGAATTTTCGGTGCGCTTATTTTTGGCGCCTTACTAAATTTCATTTACCAAAATTTTAATTACCTACAACAAACTAATATATTGCTCTGGCAGCCTGAACTCGTTAAGCCGACCCTGCTAGAGTGGGGTTTGGAGCAAGTCAAAACACTTGCGATGGTCTTTCTTATTATTACGGCACTCATATCCTTATTGCGTATCCTCAAATGGCTTCATATTGAGAGACTAATGCACTGGCTATTAAGTCCGTTACTTAAACTACTTGGTTTAAGTAAAGAAGCGTCGAATATCACTATTATTGGTATTACGCTAGGTCTTAGCTTCGGCGGAGGACTGCTTATCAAGGAAGCTGAATCTGGCGCACTGTCATCCAAAGACATTTTTGTCTCTATGGCACTTTTGGCTCTATGTCATAGCTTAATTGAAGATACACTATTAATTATGCTGTTAGGCGCACATATGTCCGGCATATTATGGGGGAGACTTGCCTTTGCAATCGTGTTCGTTTCAATAATGTCCCACCTGTTAAGTTGGAAAGAAGGTAGTCTTAGCTATCGGTTTTGTATTAGTAAATTAGGTATAAAAAATAACGAATAACGTTAAAGAAACCTATTTCGCTACTGCCATTAAACACAAACTGATTGTTACTTTGTAACAATCAGTAGACAAAAAAAAACTTATTACTTAACAGTGAGTGGTACTATTTAGATCATTAGCATTTCAATAGAAAACAGGCAAGCAATATAACGTATATTATACTTGTTTCATTAAATATTAAACGGCACTAACAATGAACCTATCTATCACTTTATTATTGTTATTATTTTTGCCATTTTCAGTTTTTGGTGCTGACACGACTCATATAAATAAAACGCAAAGCTCTGTAGCCCCTTCAAAAAACATCCTCTTCTACGAAGATAAATCACTCAACCAAGATATTCATTCAATTACCAAGCTTAGTAATAAGAATTGGTCCCACCTTCCGGGTGATATTGCAAACTTTGGTTTTTCAGAGAGCGCCTATTGGTTTAGTTTAAACATCAAAAATGACGGACTCAGTCCACTTGACCTGTTCCTACACTTAGACTATCCCTTGGTCGATAATGTACAGTTTTTTATTTTCGACAATCAAATGCTTGAACAACAGTATGTCACGGGCGATAAATTTGAATTTAATCAACGCCCTGTTAATTTTCCGACTTTTTTATTTCCCTTTACACTAAGCCAGAATCAAACTAAGCAAATTTTTCTTAGGGTTGAAACAACGGGGTCTCTGCAAGTACCGCTTACCATTTGGGAAAAAGAAGCATTCTTAATCGAGTCACATTCTTCACAGTTTCTATATGGCGGATTTCTCAGTGCACTGTTAATAATGTGTGCTTATAACCTCTGTCTATTTCTAACGATTCGTGATCCTAGTTACTTACTTTATAGCTTAACGATTGTAATGATGGCAGGTGTTCATAGCTCACTTGACGGGTTTACTTACCAATGGTTGTGGCCAAATCAACCTGAATGGCATCAGGTTTCTGCCCTTACATTTATCGCTCTGGCTTGCATTACAACCGTATTTTTTACAAAGAACCTCCTACCTATTCCTAAAAAAAGCCCCATAAGGCATGGCGTAAATTTTTTGCTCTGCTTGTCAATCTGCTCGGCCATTCTCTCTACACTTATTTCCTATCGCTTTGCCGCCATGCTAAATGGTTTAACAACAATATTTGTCATAGGGGGGGTTTCAATAATTTGCATTGCAATGCTTAAACACAGCCCGAGTATTGCACGCTTTTATACGTTTGCCTGGTCAGCCTATTTTTTAGGCATTGTATTAAAGTCAGCTAGTAAAATGGGCTTCATACCATACTCCCCCTTCACTGAATATGCCGGCAATATAGGCGCTATAGCCGCTATCATTCTAATCTCTTTAGCTCTAGCTGAACGAATCAATAACGAACGCAAGGCGAAAGAACTTGCCCAAGCTGAATCCATTAACAACTTGCAGCGTTTTCAAGAACTCTATGAAAATGCAATAGAAGCTATTTTTAGCTTTGACCTAAAAGGAAAACTCCTCAGTGGAAATTCAGAGTTTCTAAAACTAGCAGGGATAACTGAACTCTCTACTCTCAAAGGCGACTACTCCAAACCTAATGGTTTCATATTACCTAATGATGAATTTTTTCAACTCTTAGAGTCCATTAAAACAAACAGAAAAGTGATTGGCCACGAAACAAAGGTACATAACAAAAAAGGCATTACACGATGGGTTAGTATCTCTGGGCGACTAAGCAAGGCGTTTGCTAGCAACAAATCAGTCATTGAATTCACACTTATCGATATAAATGAACGCAAAGTCTTCGAGCATCAACTCCAGCACCTTGCTTCACACGACCCTTTAACGGGTTTTTTCAATCGCCGCGCTTTTGAAACAAAAGCAAAAGAAAAGCTAGAAGATGTTAAATCCTATCAAGATACTTGCTGCCTTATGTATATGGATTTAGATCAATTTAAAATAGTTAATGACCTTTGTGGTCATACTGCGGGCGATGTACTGCTAAAAAACTTAAGCCAGCGCCTATTAAATCAGGTCAAAAACTTAAATGGAGATCAAGTTATAGCGCGCTTAGGTGGCGATGAATTCGGCATTTTACTTAGCAATACAAACCTCCTTCAAGGACGAAAAATTGCTGAAGAATTTAGACAATCCATTGAGTCATTCTTATTTATGTGGGAAGGAAGCCGTTATTCCTTAGGTGTTAGCATTGGTTTAGTAGAAATATGCCCTTTTCACCACTCTGTTGAACAGTTACTCGTCATGGCCGATACCGCTTGCTATAAAGCAAAAGATTTAGGTAGAAACCGAGTACATACCTTTATTGAAACCGATAAGGATTTACAATTCAGACAACTTGAAATGCAATGGGTCTCAACAATCAAAGAAGCCCTTTCACAAGATCAATTCTTTCTAGTTTTCCAGAATATCACCTCAAACAATACTCAAGACCATCAATTTCATTATGAAATACTACTTCGCCTTTTAAGTGGTAATGGCAACCTATGCGCACCCAATCAATTTTTACCTGCCGCCGAGCGCTATAACCTAATGACCAACATTGACCAATGGGTAATTAAGCGTTATTTCACATGGTTAAATAAAAACCCTGAACACCTGGCACAGCTCTCTTCCGCCAGTATCAATTTAAGTACCCAGAGCTTGGGCGATGAAGCTTTTTCAAATTTTCTCATAAATGCTTTTAATCAGTTTTCAATTCCTCATGAAAAAATATGTTTTGAAATCACCGAAAGCATGGCTATTACCAATCTAGATAATACCCAAATATTTATTAAAAGGTTCAGGTCTTTAGGGTGTCGTTTTGCCTTAGATGACTTTGGTACTGGCTTTTCATCGTACGCTTATTTAAAAGAGCTAAAAGTCGACTATTTAAAGATAGATGGTATCTTTGTTAAAAACATTAATGAAGATGAAGTCGACTACGCGATGGTGAAATCTATCAGTGATGTTGCAAAGGCAATTGGAATTGAGACCATTGCTGAATTTGTTGAAAACGAAGAAATTCGTCAAAAATTAATAAAGATTGGCATCACATATTCTCAAGGCTACCATATACATAAGCCGACAAAACTTGAACCAGAAGCCTTCCAAACAATAACTTCATATACATCAGATTCATAATTTTTCATTTTAAGAAATAGCTTTGAATCCAGTCATATAGTTTTAGAACAGTTAAATCATTTAGCTTGATACTAAGAAATCCATCACCAGGATCTTCTGCTTTAAACGAGAATTGGTAAAGCACCTCATCAGGGTTGTCATCATGTAATATCAAGATAATTCGTTTACCTGTTTTTAGGCAATCGATTGTCATCGCATCTGCAGGAACCCCCTTCGACCTCATATTTCGACTCACCCCCACAACAGGATTAATATCGTTAAAGTCTCGCTGAATCAGCGTATGGGTTTCAGTTGCAATATCTGATAATAATGCCAGCGGTTGATCATTCAAAATATAGCCTTTCACTTTTTAAGATAGTAAATGTTTATAAAATTCTACACGTTCACAAGAAATTCTAGTTGAAGAAACAAGATTTGCTTATTTTAAAACACTGTTTATAATTACAGTACTTAAAAAATAATGAATACACACCGAGGAAGGTCAACATGATAAAAGACGCCATTATTGTAAAAACAAGTATTTCAAAAATGCCTTACTCACCGTTCAGTCCGCTCCCTGGCGTGAACGCGACATTCTCAAATGGCGTAACCAAGCGACTATTTTCTTTTAATCCTGATGACCTTAACTTTAAAGCGGGCAATGAATTTATTGGCTTAACAGAATTAGAAGCAAGTGACTTAATGTTTGATAAAAACATTTCTTTCTTGAAACCTTAATAGGATAACCAACTCTTAGCCTTATAACTGACTTACCAACAGCTCAACCGAATAAAGTTATGCAAATAATAAATATACATAAAGGGCTTACAGCATAAAATAAAATATACTATTCCTTTTATATCTCTATAACTTATACTTATCAACGACACCTAGATTGCTTGTGAACAATGAGTAATAGTCAGTGTATTCTAACGCTATATTATTAGCCCATTATCCCAAGCTTTCTTATATAAATACCATACTGGTAATCAAGATAAGGAGGTCATTATGAGTTTTAAAAAAGCGCTAACGATCATTGTTGCCTGCATTCTATTTTTAAATGCAAAAAGCGTAATCGCTGAAGGGCAAGCAGATAGGGTAAACGATAAAGCATTTGGCCCAATATCTGCTGAACTGTTAATTCAACACATTAACACGTCTTTTGGTCCGACTGCTGCTGGCAATACTATGGTCGATGGAGAAATGAAGAAGGATTTAGATCGCTTAAACTTTTCATACAAAGGGCAAAAACATGACCCTCAATTTAAAGATATGACGGCGATAGAATACAGAAAAGCTTCTTTTGGCTCTAATCATTAAGAAACAGGTGCGCAATGCTAGCATTTAAGTTAAAAGCTCTGCGCACCAACTCGCTAAACTAAATGCCCCCACAAGTCATATTCATCCGCCTCTTCAATTTCAATCTGCACGAAATCACCAGGCGATAAATGAGTAGCACCATCTATGAATACGCAGCCATCAATTTCTGGGGCATCTGCCATCGTTCTAGCCACAGCACCTTCAGGCGTCACCTCATCAACAAGCACCACCTGTATAGTCCCAACTTTGGCTTGTAAGCGTTTCGCACTAATGACAGCTTGCGTTTCCATAAAGCGTTTTTGTCGAGCTTCTTTGATATCTTCAGGAACGGGGTCTGCTAACTCATTCGCTTTCGCACCCTCAACGGCAGAATAGGTAAAGCAACCCACTCTATCCAGCTGAGCCTCTTCCAAGAAATCTAATAATAATTGAAAATCTTCATCTGTTTCACCAGGAAATCCGACTATAAATGTACTTCTAATGGTCAGTTCTGGGCAGATTTCACGCCACGCTTTAATACGAGCCAAATTATTTTCAGCCGCCGCTGGACGCTTCATTGCTTTCAAAATTTTAGGACTAGCATGCTGTAGAGGAATATCCAGGTAAGGAAGGATTTTCCCTTCAGCCATTAAAGGAATCACGTCATCAACGTGTGGGTAAGGATAAACATAATGTAAACGAACCCAGACCCCCATCTCTCCAAGTGCAACACAAAGCTCAAGCATCCTTGTTTTTACGGGTCGACCATCCCAAAAAGATGTCTGATATTTTAAATCCAAACCATACGCACTGGTATCTTGAGAAATAACTAATAATTCTTTTGTTCCTGCAGCGACTAAACGCTCAGCCTCATCTAAAACTTCTCCTGCTGGTCGACTGACTAAACGTCCACGCATATCAGGGATAATACAAAACGTACATTTGTGATTACAGCCTTCAGATATTTTCAGATAAGAGTAATGTCTAGGCGTTAGCTTAACACCGTGATCAGGTACAAGATCTATGTGTGGATTATGTTCTTTGTTGGTTGGAATCCAGTCATGTACAGCACCTACAACCTCTTCATAAGCCTGAGGCCCCGTTACAGCGAGCACATCAGGGTTTAGCTCACGAATTAGTTCTGCATCGCTACCTTTACCCATGCAACCCGTGACGATAACTTTGCCATTTTCTTTCATGGCCTCGCTAATCGCATCAAGTGACTCTTGCTTAGCAGAGTCAATAAACCCACATGTATTGACCACCACAACATCCGCGTCATTGTAGCTAGGAACAACATCATAACCATCCATTTTTAGTTGCGTTAAAATTCTTTCTGAATCCACTAACGCTTTTGGGCATCCTAGGCTAATGAAGCCAACTCGGCCTGCATTATTCTGATCTTCACTTATACTTATTGAAGCGGGATTACTTTTCTCTTTTAAAGAAGATGGTTTCGGTACGGATATATTGTCAGTCATAGCACTCTTCAGTTATTACACGATGATCAAAGAGCGCGGATTATACCTGAATGAGATCTGAATTTCAGATCATTTTTTAAACAATATAAGTTTTCTACCATTCAACAAACATGCATATTGCTAGTACGAAGGATAGTTATTTAATGTTTTATCTTTTAATACCGATTATTGAATTTTTATTTTTTCTTCTTATTTTTTTAGCAGGATTTAGAGTTTATAAGCTCTATTCTAACGTGAACATTAGATTTGATAAGCCTGAAGTTGAAAATGATACTAATAGTAAGGCGCTAGAAAATCACCGCTCCCTACGACAAAAAGCAAAAAAAAACCCCAATGAAGCATTGCATGACTACATTGGGGACTTTTTCTAAATCATATCGTTAATCTACACTGATCAGCTCAACTGTCCCATCAGGTAATATTTCTGCAATCTTTCCTTTTGGTTCTTCTAAGAATACTTTTATTAAAGCAAATACTACAAAACAACTAACAGAAATAACCACGAAGAATGTGGTCGCATCAGTTAAAGAGTAAACTAATAAGAAACTTGCAGCACCAACATTACCATAAGCGCCTGTTAAGCCAGCTATCTGACCAGTTAAACGCCTCTTTATCGTTGGTACAACACCGAAAGTAGCGCCTGCACCAGCTTGCACAAAGAAAGAACAGAAAACTACGACTACCATTGTGAGCGCAATTGACCATGAAGAATCGACTAAACTAAGCCCAACATACCCAATACCAGACCCCATAACCGTAATCAGCAATGAGCGTTTACGTCCGACCTTATCACTAATATAACCACCGCCGGGTCGAGCGATTAGGTTCATCGCCATAAAACTTGAAGCCATTGCTGCTGCCATCGCGATTGATACATCAAACACCTCAATAAAATAAAGCGGTAACATCGAGACCACCGCGACCTCTGAACCAAAAGTGACCATATAAGCCAAATTCAGTAACGCAACTTGTTTAAATTTGTACCGATGAAGCTCAGCAACACCTTTGCTTAAATTTTCTTGGTTCACCTTAAAAATTTGAACAACCTGATAAGCAAACCAAACAGATAAACCAATCCATATCCCTTGAGTAACAGTATCATTTAACAAACCTACACCCGCTGGTGATAAACGCCATGCAATAACGCCCATCGCTATAAACATTGGAATGCACATGATAATGTACAAAACTAAATCACCTTTACTTGTGACTTCCATGGGCCCTAATTTTTTAGGTGAAAAGTAAGTAGATCCTTGAGGCGTATTCCGCACAAAAATATAGAAGATAAAAGCATAAAAAATTGAAACAACGCCAGCAGATCCAGCTGCAGCACGCCAACCTTCATCACCAAAATAGGCTGCTAACGCCGGTAACAGAAAACCAGCCGCTGCCGCACCAAAGTTACCCCAACCACCATAAACACCTTGAGCGGTTCCAGCCTGTTTCGCAGGAAACCATTCAGTGATTAAACGTATACCAATCACAAAACCTGCACCCGCAAAACCAAGCAAAAACCTGAACGCAGCTAACTGCTCATAAGATTGAGCAAGCGAAAAGCCAATACACAATCCTCCCGATACAACCAACAAGACACTAAACATCAAACGCGGGCCAAATTTATCGACCAACATTCCAACAATCGTTCTAGACGGTATGGTTAACGCCACGTTCAAAAATAGTAATGCTTTCGCTTCGGCAGTCGTTAAGCCAAACGTTTGAACAATTAAAGGCATGAGTGAGCTGTGGCTAAACCACATAAAAAAAGTGATAAAGAAAGCTAACCAAGATAAATGAAGGGTTTTAATCTTCTTATCCTGAAAATTAAAAATATTAAAATTTTCTGCTGACATTAATGACTCCACCTAGGTGAATGATAAGGGTTAAAAAGTTAGTTAACATGTTGAATGCACATATCGAGCCACAACAACTTTTTATTTAACATTCAATACACTAAAGCTTGTATCGATAAAAATATGAGATTCTAGCTTAACTAAACTGCACGTAGTGCACTATTTTAGATCACTCGTACTTATGCGGTGCATGATGCGATAGATAAAGAATCACACCATGTAGTTTTGAATCAGAGTGCACTGAAGACACCCTTGAAGAGCTATCGCTTAGAGTGGCGATTTTTACTTCGCTCTCCTTGTTTAGCTCCTTTATTGACTGATTTTGTACGACTTCTTGCTAAGTCCTTCATTTCCTGAATACTTTTCTGCTTCATTTTAATTGGCGGGAGCGAAACCAGTGCACGTAAGTCATTCACACCTTTATTATTCAGCTCTTCCCATACACCTACCTTTAAACGACTAGGCAAAAAGATACAGCCATAACGTACTCGTTTCAGTCGACTCACTTGAACATCTTGCGACTCCCAAAGTCGTCTAACTTCTCTGTTCTTACCTTCCATGAGCACTGCATGAAACCATTTATTACGTCCATCACCACCAAACTCCTGAACGTCAGTAAACTTTGCAATACCATCTTCGAGTAAAACACCTTCTTTCAAACGCGCAAGCATGGCGTCATCAACCTCACCGTTTACGCGCACCGCATACTCGCGGTCAATTTCATACGATGGGTGCATTAATCGATTGGCAAGCTCTCCATCTGTCGTCAGTATCAAAAGACCTGATGTATTAATATCCAAACGACCGACTGAAATCCAACGTTGATCTTTAAGTTTTGGAAGGTGATCAAATACAGTAGGTCGACCTTCTGGATCTGAGTTAGAACAAACAACGCCTTCAGGCTTGCTATATACAATCACACGATAATCCTGATTAGACAAACCTCTGATATCAATAGGTTTTCCGTCAACAGTCAGCTTATCTTTTGATAGTACTCGATCCCCAAGCACTACTTTTTCATCATTCTTTAATACACGACCCTCCGAAATCCACCGCTCAGCTTCACGTCGAGATGCTAAACCAGCTTTTGCAATAACCTTTTGAATTCGCTCGCCTAGTGGTGGCGCATTGTCTGGCGTTGGTGTAGTCGTCATTATTTTGCCCGTATTTAAAAGTAAGGATCTAGTACAACAGTACGATCATTTTTTTCAAGTAAACTTAAAATTAGCTAGAGTGGACCAAGCTTGCTTTGAGAATTTCGCTCTTTAGGTCTTCAAATGTATGAACCGCTGGATACTGTGGAAATTCATCAATTACATTTTGAGGTGATTTAAACAAAATCCCTGCCTCAGCCTGCGCCAACATCGTCGTATCGTTATAAGAGTCACCCGCGGCAATCACGCGATAATTCAATAATTGAAATGCCCTCACAGACTGACGCTTTGGGTCTTTTTGACGCAACAAGTAATCAGTAATTTTACCATTCTGATCAACTTCTAACTTATGACAAAACAGTGTTGGGTTTCCAAGCTTAGGCATCAGAGGCATACCAAACTCATAAAAAGTATCTGACAAAATAATTACTTGGAAACGCGGAGCTAACCACTCAATGAATTCTTTCGCGCCAGGAATTGGATCTAAACCAGCAATCACTTCCTGTATTTCATGAATACCAAAACCGTGTTCATCTAAGATACTCAAACGCTGCTTCATTAAAACATTATAGTCTGGAATATCCCGCGTTGTAGCTTTAAGGGCTTCAATACCTGTTTTTTCTGCAAAAGCGATCCAAATTTCAGGAATCAAAACCCCTTCTAAATCAAGACAAACTAACTCCACAACACTCTCCAATCTCTATGTTTTATGACTGATATAATATATACGGCGCATTCTAACTAAATAACACGCCCTTGCATAATGTAAAATGTGCTATAAAATCGCCAAAATATTTTATGGTAGATAACAATTAGCAAATTTAAGAGGAAGAAAGTCAATGCCTACCGACTTTAATGATTTACTTACAAATAACGCATCCACGATCACTGACGAAATAATTGCAGAATTGAATGAAGAACTTTCTCAAAAATCACCTCGTGAGATTTTAAAGTTTGCACTTAAGTCTTTTGAAAAAATTGCAGTGTCTTTTAGCGGCGCTGATGACGTAACGCTTATTGAGATGGCGCACAAGCTAGCCCCCCCATTAAATGTTTTTTCACTGGATACTGGCCGCCTTCATCCAGAAACCTATCAATATATTGAAAAAGTGCGCGATCATTACGACATTAACTTAGAGGTCATGGCGCCCAATGCTGACGCACTTGAAGCTTTTGTAAAAGACAAAGGCCTCTACAGTTTCTTCAAAGACGGACATAAAGAATGCTGTGGCATTCGAAAAGTTGAGCCATTAAAGCGAAAGCTAGCCACCTTGGATGCTTGGATATCAGGCCAAAGAAAAGACCAAAGTCCCACAAGATCAAGCGTTCCTGTGGTGGAAATTGATCACGGCAACTCTAACGATCAGCGAAAATTAATTAAATTCAATCCTTTAGCAAACTGGTCATCTAAAGAGGTATGGGATTATATCCGTATGTCTGAAGTGCCATTTAACCCATTACATGAAAGAGGCTTTATAAGCATTGGTTGCGAACCCTGCACACGCCCTGTACTGCCTAACCAACATGAGCGTGAAGGCCGGTGGTGGTGGGAAGAAGAGACCCAGAAAGAATGCGGATTACATAGCGCTAAATAATATAAACCTCTGCATACGAAGCTAGAAACCAACTAAGTTTTCTAGCTTCTGGTTAAGTTTTAATACCTTGGTAAACTAACCCCTTCAAATAAAGGTTGAATTTCTTGTCGGTGCGCATGACGATAACTTGCGGCATCAATCACCTCTTTGGTTAAGTGTGGTGCAAATTGTTGCAAGAACTCATACATGTAGCCTCGCATAAACGTACCTTTACGAAAGCCAATATTGGTAATACTTTCATCAAAGAGTGTGTTCGTGTTAATCGAAACTAAATCACTATCTTTTGCAGGATCATAGGCCATAGAAGCAATAATACCGATCCCCAAACCTAGTTTTACATAAGTTTTAATCACATCTGCATCTGATGCAGTAAATACGATATTGGGTGATAAGCCAGCGCCTTCGAATGCCTCATCTAATTTTGACCGCCCCGTAAACCCCTTAACGTACGTCACTATCGGGTACTCTGCTAATTTTTCAAGCGTCACACCTTGTACATTTGCTAAAGGATGATTTTTTGGAACAACAACACTTCTATTCCAACTGTAACAAGGCATCATAATCAAGTCAGCATGCGACTCCAACCCCTCTGTTGCAATCGCAAAATCCACCTTCCCGTTCGCAGCCATCTCAGATATCTGAGCAGGCGTCCCTTGGTGCATGTGTAAGGACACATCAGGAAACCCCCCCATAAATCGGTGGATTGTTTTCGGCAACACATACCGAGCCTGTGTATGCGTTGTAGCAATACTTAGATCGCCTTTTTGTTCATTCTTAAACTCTTCAGCGATATGCTTAATACTTTCAACTTGCCCAAGTATTTCACCCACCACTTTAAGTATCGCCTCGCCAGCCGGTGTAATTCGCGTCAAATGCTTACCGCTCCGACAAAAAATTTCTACACCCAACTCATCTTCTAACAAGCGCATTTGTTTACTTACACCAGGCTGCGAGGTATATAAACTTTGAGCTGTTGCTGAAACATTCAGGTCATGATGCGCCACTTCCCAAATATAACGGAGTTGTTGTAGTTTCATTTATGTCTCCAGATGAACGATATAACAATATTATATAAGCCCATACTCAAATATTCTTTTATAGAATATGTTTAAAAAGCTATAGTACTTAACTGATGTCACTCAATGAACAAAAAACAAACAAATTTACTTATTGTTTTTAATATAGACCAATATCATGGAATTACTCGCATTAACTGATTTTATAAAATATATTCTGGCGGGTGCAGGCGTTGGATTTGCGGTAGGTTTAACAGGTGTTGGCGGCGGTTCACTCATGACCCCACTACTCATTTTATTTAACTTTCCCGCACATATCGCAATTGGTACCGATTTAATTTATGCCGCAGGCACCAAAGCCAGCGGCATTGTCGCACATGCAAAACAATCAACCGTAAATTGGCAGATTGTATTACGATTAAGCTCTGGCAGTATTCCAGCCTCATTAATGACTATTTATTTGCTCAAAAATGTTTTTGGTGCCCCTGAATCTTACCAGCATATTTTATTATCTACGCTCGGGTTTATGCTCATCGCAACGGCAATCGTAATATTAATAAAACCTATATTAAATAAATCTCATAAAGTTTCTAATGAAGAATACAGTTTCCTTAAAAAGCACCAAGGTAAAATTACAATATTTGTTGGTTTTATGTTAGGTATTTGCGTCACACTCACCTCCGTTGGTGCAGGGGCGTTTGGCGCAGCAGTCCTAATGTTGCTGTACCCTCGACTCAGTCCTGTCACCATTATAGGTACTGACATCGCTCATGCCGTACCTCTCACCCTTATTGCAGGTTTAGGTCACATGCAGCTGGGCAATGTCGACTTCATTCTGTTAAGCAGCTTATTAATAGGTTCAATTCCAGCAATACATTTTGGTTCAAAGCTTAGTAAAAAGTTACCAAGCCGTATTTTACAGCCTATCTTAGCCACTATATTATTAGTAATTGGCGCAAAATATGCCTTTTTCTAAACACCAAGTACTCCTTATGCTTCCAAGTATTAAGGCTTAGTGTAAGATGTCAGTCACACGCCGAATCAAACTTTACTATTGAATAAGAACTTACCATGTTATTGCAAACCAAGTTTCTAGCACCTGCTTACAATCCAAAAAGTGTTGAGCGAACTCAAATTCTTACGAGACTAACCCCTCGAAGCGCTAGAAAGCTTGTGCTGATCTCGGCACCCGCAGGCTATGGTAAAACGACACTTGTATCTCAATGGCTTCAGAATCAGGATAAAAACTTTTGCTGGCTATCATTAGATGACGCTGATGATGACCCCATTAGGTTTTGGCGCTATTTAATCGGTTCTATCGATGCTAAATTAGAAAATATTTGCGCTGAGACTAACAAATTTCTAGATACATCACCTATTCATATAGAAGCAGCTATTACAACCTTAGTAAATGAGCTCAACCAATACTCCATATCAGGTCATTCACTAACAATTGTTCTAGATGACTTTCATGTTATTCAAAATAAAGAGATTCTCCAGCTATTTGCCTACTTCATTGATTTCATCCCAGCAAACATTGAAGTAATAATGACAACTCGCTTTGAACCAAGCCTTCCAATTTCACGCTGGAGTGTAAAGAATTGGGTAGATCAAATTTACTCAAGTGACTTAGTTTTTTCTTATGATGAGTCAAAAATATTTTTTAATGCTTATATGGGATTAACGCTTACTGATAAACAAATAAGCGAAATTTTTAAAAAGACGGAAGGCTGGATAGCGGCGATGCAACTCACCGCATTATCAGCTTCCTCAACACCTAACAATGAACAAAAATACTTGTCAACCCATCAACTTTTTGCTGATGACCGTCATTTTTCAGATTACATTTTAAGTGAAATACTCGAACACCAAACGAGTGAAACGAGTGATTTCTTGTTAGAAACAGCCTGCTTATTTAGATTAAATACAGACTTATGCGACCATATACGCGGTAAAAACAACAGCAAAAAAATACTTGAAAACTTGTTTATTTCCAACCTATTCCTTATTCCTCTTGATAAAAATCAATATTGGTTTCGTTATCATGACATGTTTCGAGACGCCCTCCTTAAAAGGGCTCGATCAACACATAACGAAAAAATAATAGAACACCAAAAACTAGCAGTTGACTGGTTAACTGATCACAATCAAGCGCATGAAGCTATTGAACAAGTGGTACAACTTGAAGATTGGGAATTACTCACAACCTTATTAGTAAATCATGGGAATAACTTAATTCATGAAGGGCATCACCTTCCTGTTTTAGAATGGATTTCAAAACTTCCCGAAAATTTGGTAAGTCAATCGCCTCGATCAATCATGCTTAAAATTTGGGCATTATATTTCAGTAACAAAATTGAGATCATCCCTCCTCTACTCGATGAATTAGAAATACTGATAGACCAACAACGTCTCGACAACGTTAAAACCAGCACCAATGAGCTAATTGACTTACATAGCGAAATTTCATTAATTCGTGCATACCTTGCACGGTCTCAATCAGATCTAAAAAGTGCTAAGCTTCTGACAAAAGAAGTACTAAAAGAACTTAACAGCACAAACATGCCTTTAAAGTCCGTGACCTACTACGGAATAGGTTTGGATAGTTTTGCTATAGGAGATCTCGATTCTGCTGAATCTGCACTGCTGGCAGCTATAGATCATGGAAAACGTGAGAAGAAATACACAACAGTTCTGTCAAGTAGCGGACTACTAGGCTGGATATATTATTACCAGGGCAAGCTTGAAATCGCCTTAGAAACAGGCATATCGAACCAGCAATGGATTGACAGCTACCACGACCCCGCTCAACCTCGCATTATATCTTGCTGGCAAAACAGTGCATTGGCGATGATTTATACTGAAAAAGCTGAATTCACCATTGCTGAAGCCTACATAAATCCGCTTCTCAAACACCTTGAAATTGGTACAGAAGCTGGCCAGCACATCATAATCCAATATGTGATGGCAACCCTGCTATTTGCACAAAAACGATTTGTCGATGCAATAGAATGCATTGATGACGCCCTTTATGTGTATCAACACAAAAAAGAATCTATCGTCTTTGCCCCTCCAAGCTTAAGCGCATTAAAGTCTAAATGCTTATTGTCTATGGGTAAACATGAGAAAGCTCAACACATCATTGACGAACTTGATAGTGCCTCAATCAATGCAATACCGCTTAATTTTGAAGATATTAACTTAACAAAAGCTCGAATCTACACTGAACATGCACAATACACACTTGCACTAGAAATGCTTGACCGTTTAATTATTCAAACCAAATCTCACCAGCATATTTATCACCTAATACAAGCACTTAGCCTTAAATCACTTGTTCAGCTAAATATGCATGACAATGAAGCAGCACGTGCAAGCATTAATGAATCCATACTCTTAGCTTCACAAGACGGGTTTATATCGATTTATACCAATGAAAACCAAAATATTCAGCAAGCTTTAGCTTTATGCTCAGACCCCACCATTTCAGATAATTACTTACAAAGACTCACCTCTATCTTTGGTATACAGGCTAATTTAACCCCCACCCAAGCAGAACTTCCAGGCGCAGCAGCACTAGAAAGCAACAAACAGCTTTTAGAACCATTAAGCCAGCGTGAACTAGAAGTCTTAGATTTGATCAACCAAGGTTTAGCAAATAAAGAAATTGCGCGAAAGCTCACCCTAGCACCTGCGACGGTGAAAGCGCATATCCGAAACCTTTACGGTAAAATTGAGGCAAAAAGTAGAACAGAAGCTTTATCTAAGGCACGAAGCTTAGGCTTAATTTAATAAGAATAGTTGAAACAAGCGAAAAGGCGGGCTTAGCCCACCCTAAAACAATTCGCTCTTAAATACTAAGCGGCGTTCTTGCTTAAATCGATCGCTAACTTAAAGAAAGCCTGAGGAATACGTATGTTCGTTAAAAATCCGCGGAAACTTTCACCCTCTTTGCCACCAGTCAACAACACTTCGATACTCCCACCCTCTTTTTCAAGGAAGCCTTTAACTGCGTCCATCCCTACACCACGCCCAGAAACATCGGTAACTTCATCAGAGGTTGAAAAACCTGATGCAAAAACTAAGTTCGCAACTTCTGCATCTAAAGGCTTAGCAGCAGCCTTTTCATAAATACCTTTCTCAACGGCCATATCATAAATTTTACCCAGCGCTAGACCTCGACCATCATCCTGAACAGTCAATTTAGCAGAACCATCACTTTCAACACTCACTGTTAATGAGATATGCCCCTGCTCTGCCTTACCGTTAGCTAAACGTTCCTGCGCGCTTTCAATTCCGTGATCCATCGCATTACGAAAAACATGCATAAAAATATTATTGAGCGTGCTATTGGCCTCTCTATTAATTAAAATACCTTCATCAGCTATATCAATGATCGGCGGCGCTTTATTTAATTGCTTGGCTAGTGAATTAGCCGATAGAATCACGTCTGAAATAACGGTTTTAATTGGCTTGGCTTCTGTAGAGACTAAGAGATTATAAGCTTCTAACACAACATCTTTAAGGTCACCATCATTCGTCGTCTCGGTCAATTCATCAATACGACTCAACCAGCTTGCTACCCGCTGTGGATCCAGAGAAGACTCATTAACTGAGCTTTTATCCAATCCCAGCTTTTCGCGGAACACATGAGCATAGCGCGCAACAACACGTTTAGCGCCATCAAGTTCTAATAATAATTGAGGACCATCCCAAGTAGCTTCTTCATTTTTACGTAATTCATCGTAGGTGGTTTCAACATCATGCACCACGTCAGTGATATATTTGAGCCCATAGGTTCGCGCATTACCTTTAACGGTGTGCATTGATCTAAACAAGTTAGCAATCGCATTTGCATCCTTTTTAGATGTATTTTCGATAATGGTTAAGCACTCAGCAAGGAACCCATGTGAGGTATCGATAAACTCTTTAAACTTGGAAGCATCTATAGAAAGTACTTCACCAATAATTTCCAGTTCTTCTTTCTGTTCTTTCGACTCAGCCTCAAGCGCCTTTAACTCTGTTACATCTCTAACCGTTACCATTAGCTTATCAACAACACCTTCTTCACTAACAATTGGATCCCAATCAAGCTCTAGTATTTTCTCTCGCCCTTCTCCCAAGCAAATGATCATCTCTTCCATTAAGCAATGAGAGTTGAAATTGAACATCATCTCATCTTCACCCACGATAGCATCAACTGCAGTAACATTTTGATCAACCGCATCGGAGCCAGCGGCCGTTGAATTAAACAGTAAATCGGCAAAATTTCGATCTGAAATCCGATCTGTTTCAAAAATTTCCTCAAGGTAAGCCGCATATTCGGGGTGAATTAAGCCCCCCACGGTGATAGTAAATAAGCCTTGATGCATATTTTCCATCATACTGGCGATATCGTGATTCTTTTGTCTTAGAGCTGCAGTACGCTCCTCAACAATAGCTTCTAGATTACGATTTTGCTCTTCGATCGTTTCACGCATACGAATATTTTTGATGGTGGTTACTAGTTGCCTAGCAATTGTTTCGGCAAACTCATAATCCGTTTCTTCAAATTTAACTTCTACCATGTTTCCTGAAAGGTTGAGCACGCCTAACGCCATGTTATTATCCATTAATGGCACACATATGATTGATTTTGCGACCTCTTCATCCTTACCAACAAAACGCTCATCCTGACTAGTATCAGGAATATAAATAATTTCTTTTTTCTGGCAGGTAATGCCAATTATCCCTTCACCATCAACAAATTGGCGCGGCTTTTGATTTTCTGGAATGTTTTTCGGAGGATAAAATGTCTTAAGCTCTAACTTGGCGTCACTGTTATACAAATAAACTGACCCAAATTTTACTTTTGAATGAATAGATAAGGCATGTAATGTTTTTTCCAACGCCGTTGTTTGGCTAGTACACACAGCTAATTCTTCACTAATGGCATTTAGGTCCCGCAAGTCTTGAACTTTTTTCTTAATACCCTCTTTCATGGTCGTAAAACTAGTGGCCAGCTCACCAATTTCGTCATTTCGTTTAATGTCTATATTTAAATTGTAGTCACCTAAGGCAATACTGGCAGCGACATCTTTTAACGTGCGGAGTGGATTAGAAATCTGCCTTATGGCTACGGAGAATAAAAGTAAGAGAATAATATTAAGCGAAACAATTTGGATCACTAGACGTTTAATTTCTGATTCCAAAATTTTTACATTTGCTTTGTCCGTTATATTTAAAGCAATGGTCCCAACCGAATATACCTCATCACTATCCGGTTCGCTGTATCTCAACTCTTCCTCATGCATATCTCCTAAACCTTGAGGCATTACATCTACTAAACTTATATCTGCATCTGCATCTGCATCTGCATCTGATTTTACTATGCCTTTTAAAAAACGCCCCTTTTCATCTTTTACGAAAACCCCTTCAATAAATTTTGCTTTGACTTCCGAAGATAAAACACTAGCAATATATTCATCATCAATATTCCAAATAGCTGCGGGTAAATTCAGCTTTAAACGGTTGGCCATTAATATTGTTTCAGAATTCAATTCCGCAGCAAGGCGTTTTTTTGATTGCTCATAGTCGTAAAACCCAACAGCCGAGAGCATGCTAGTTGTGATGATTAGCATAATACTAATCAGTTTGAAGGATATTGTTTTAAACATCACGGACTCCCAAATAAAAGATAAAAGGTAGAACTTATGCCTACCTTCGAGATCAATTTCAGCTGCTTAAAAATTGCATCAATACTTTGCTGACATTCCTCCCATAAACTCTAAATCATTCCGGACATTAGCAATTTCAGTCCAAATTTTTTCTTGATCCACTTTAGTAATTGCACTTGCTTTGGAAAAAGGGAAATAATAAGACTTAGATTTTACTGGCGTCGTACTAACATTTAACTTGCCTTTATAAGCATCTTGCTTACTTAAAAGCTCAACAATTTGAGGTAGCGTGACGACTGAACCATCTCCTTTTCGGAGCATTTTCTTAATATTATTCTCATCACCTGCAGCGCCATCATCCACTTTTAACCCCTGTTTTTTCAAATCATCACCTATAGAATAACCTCTTGGCACTCTCACAGGCGTAGGAATTGTTGCTACATCGCCAGCATACTGATATCCGCTATCAGTCGAAGTAACAACAACATACTCAACCTGCATTACGCGTTGCGTAGATTTTTTAGCGGTAGATGCATCAACAGGGTAATTTAGGAACACCGCCCGCTTATCTTTATAAGAGGCAGTAGCAACGGCATCAAAATCACCGCTCTCAGCCGATAAGAGACAACGCTTCCAAGGTAAAGGTTTATAGTCCACATCGTAACCCAAATTAGATAAGGCTTTACTAATGATATCTATCTGCAAACCAACCGCCTTTCCTTTTTCAACAAAGGTAAAGGGATACCATAAATTTTTATCGGAACAAATTTTAATTGTCCCACCAGCAAAAACGGGACTAGTTACAATAAAAAAGAATAACGCACCGCTACAAACTTTAGTTAGAATATTAAGCATATCAACCTCACATTTTTTTGACTTTTTAATCAAAATTTCATATCTCTTACTGAAAATCTAGCTTAAATGACAACGAATACAAGAAGAACTTACAAACAATAAACTTAAATATATTAGAGCGGAGAATTTAATGATCAAAGTTGTGGATATTGCCTCTTCTACCCTAGCTTCTACACTACGCTCATGGAGGGGGACCTCTGCGAGCAAAACATCGAAACGAGCCGAAAAAGATCTTATTTTATTTGAACGCGAAGGATGCTTCGAATGTCGCTTTGTAAGAGAGGCTTTAACTGAATTAGACCTGAATGCGATGATTGCCCCATGCCCGAAAGGAGGTAAAAATATTCGGAAATTAAAACGAGAATCAGGAAGTGAGAAACTCCCTTTTCTTGTAGACCCGAATACAGACCAAAAAATTACCGGTCGACAAGCAATTACGCAGTATCTTTTTAGCGAATATCGTGACAGGCGAATACCAAAACAGCTATCAGATAACTTTGTCAATAATACGAGCTCTGTACTAGCTAGCATCATTCGCTTAAATGCAGGCATAAATTCAATAAAAGCACATTCAGCAAAACTACCTTTAACGCTTTATAGTTTTGAGTCGAGTCCTTTTTCTAGGCCTGTTCGAGAAAAGCTATGTGAATTAGAACTTCCTTATTTACTTGTGAATTTAGGCAAACAGCAAAAGGCAGATATGGGCCCGGCTAATTTTAGATTTAGTTTAAAACCCTATCGACCCATACCCAATACAAAACGAGATGCATTTTTTAAGAAACACGGTAATGTTCAAGTCCCTTTTCTTGTGGACCCTAATACAGGTGCTGAGCTTTTTGAATCGAAGGATATTGTGGCGTATTTGAATCGCACTTACCTGATAAAGTAAGCATATTAACCTAGATAATATTATATATGATGAAGCAATAGTAGACTGAAAACATTCAGATTTTCAGTCTACGTAGACTAACAGGCCTCAAGCTAAGCGCTATTTAGCCTGTTTGCTCAGGTATTCATCATAAGTACCGTGAAAATCAACAATTCCGGTCGGAGTCAATTCGATAATACGTGTGGCTAAAGAAGAAACAAACTCTCTATCATGACTGACAAACAACAAGGTGCCAGCATAGTTATCTAATGCAAGGTTTAAAGATTCGATCGATTCCATATCCAGGTGGTTAGTCGGTTCATCTAAAACCAAAACATTTGGCTTCTTAAGCATCAACTTACCAAAAATCATACGTCCCTGCTCTCCTCCAGAAATCACTTTTACTGACTTCTTGATATCATCTTGAGAAAACAACAGACGGCCTAAAGTACCACGAATAACCTGCTCATCATCCGCTTCTTTACCCCACTGATTCATCCAATCAACCAGATTTTTGTCTTCTTCAAAGTCAGCGGCATGATCCTGTGCATAATAACCAACATCTGCATTTTCAGACCATTTAACTTCACCACCAGTCAGATCAGTATCACCCACTAAACACTTTAGCAAAGTGGTTTTACCAATACCATTCGGACCGATAATCGCAATACGCTCCCCCACTTCGACCATTAAGTTCAGGTCTGAAAACAATTTCTCGTCATAAGACTTCGCTAACCCTTCCACAAGAAGTGCTTGTCTGTGTAACTTTTTCTCTTCTTCGAAGCGAATAAACGGATTTTGTCGGCTCGAAGGTTTTACATCGGCAAGTTGAATTTTATCAATCTGCTTTGCACGTGACGTTGCTTGCTTCGACTTGGATGCATTAGCGGAGAAACGACTAACAAACGCCTTAAGGTCAGAAATTTGAGCCTTTTTCTTGGCATTATCTGATAATAACTGTTCACGAGACTGAGTCGCAGCGGTCATGTATTCATCATATGAACCAGGAAACAGACTGATTTCCCCGTAATCTAGATCAGCCATGTGCGAACAAACACTATTTAAGAAGTGCCTATCGTGCGAAATAATGACCATCGTACAATTGCGTTCTTTTAGAATATTTTCTAACCAGCGGATGGTATTAATATCCAAGTTGTTGGTCGGCTCATCAAGCAACATAATATCAGGTTCAGAAAAAAGCACTTGAGCGAGCAATACTCGTAACTTCCAACCGGGTGCAACCTCACTCATCAGGCCGTAATGCTGTTCTTGCGGAATATCTAGACCTAGTAATAATTCACCCGCTCTTGCTTCCGCACTGTATCCGTCCATTTCAGCGAACTCAGCTTCTAAGTCACCAGCACGAATACCGTCAGCTTCGGTCATTTCAGGGTTCGCATAGATCGCATCTTTCTCAGCTTTAATTGCCCATAACTCTTCATGCCCCATAATCACAGTGTCCATGACACTTAACTCTTCGTAGGCAAACTGATCTTGGCGTAGTTTACCAATACGCTCATTTGGGTCTTTAGAAACGTTGCCAGCCGATGGCTCTAAATCGTTACCCAGTATTTTCATAAAGGTAGATTTACCACTGCCATTGGCACCAATTAATCCGTAACGGTTCCCATTACCAAATTTAACAGAGACATTTTCAAAAAGTGGCTTCGCGCCGAATTGCATAGTGATATTAGCGGTTGTAAGCAAGATAGTCTTCCGAGTAATAAGTTAATATAAAGTCGTATTTTTCACTTAGTTATAACATTGTTATAACAATTCACGATGGACTCATGAAGTTCATGCGAAAAATGTGGCGCATATTATGCCACAAACTGTTCAATAGCTGTACACTTCTCTTCTGAGAGTTAACTTTTGTTTAGGTGCTTAGTAAGTGAAAAAAATTGCTGTTTTTGTTGATGTTCAAAATATCTATTACACAACGCGACAAACCTATGGTCGCCAATTTAATTACCGTAAACTTTGGGACAAAATAAATTCTGAAGGCAACGTAGTATCTGCTATCGCTTATGCCATACATCGAGGCGATGACAAACAGTTAAAATTTCAAAATGCACTCAAGCACATAGGGTTTACCGTAAAACTCAAGCCTTACATTCAACGTAGCGATGGTTCTGCTAAAGGTGACTGGGATGTAGGTATTGCTATTGATGTTATGGCCATAGCACCAGAGGTTGATACCGTCATTTTATTATCCGGCGATGGCGATTTCGACCTTCTACTTGAAAAAATCAAACGGGACTACCACGTTCATACCGAAGCCTATGGCGTACGCCCCTTAACCGCTAAATCACTCATTGATTCGGCCAACATATTCCACCCAATCGACGAACAACTATTGCTCTAGATTAAAAAACAACCGTTAGCTTTAAGTCTAAATTTGAATTGAATATGAATAGCGCCGCTATAGTTTCAATAAAGGGTGCTTAAAGGTATCATTCGCGGCCTTATTCATTAATTAAATTGATTCTTATGTCGCAAGTGATCCTCCCTAAAAGTGGCCTTCCCTCTAAAGCTGATGACAACCGTACTTGGGGACGCGTTAAACTAGGTGCTACCCCCTATTTAATTCATACACTCCTAAACGAGTTAGATTCATTTTGCTTATTGATTACAAAAGACTCACAACAGGCTTACTCAATTGAATCCAGTTTAAAATTTTTTAGTGATAACACACTTCATTCTGATGAAATTCTTGTTTTTCCTGACTGGGAAACATTGCCCTATGATACATTTTCACCTCATGAAGATATTATTTCCCAAAGGTTAGATACCCTCAACCGCTTACCCCATGTAAAAAAAGGGATATTAATTATCCCGATTACCACTTTACTACACCGTTTACCGCCAACCAGCTTTATTCAGGGTAACTCGTTGTCTTTAAAGGTGGGACAAAATTTCGACACCCAAAGTTATAAAAAATCTTTAGAATCGGTGGGTTATCGAAACGTAGCCACCGTTTATGAGCACGGTGAATATACACAACGCGGCGCTATATTTGATATTTTTCCGATGGGCTGCTTACACCCCGTCAGAATAGAATTATTTGATAATGAAATTGAAAGTTTAAGAACCTTTGACCCTGAAACTCAACGGTCGAAAGAAAAATTAGATGCGTTAAAAATTTTACCCGCTTATGAGTTCCCATGGGACACTCAAAGCCGTATGACCTTTCGAAACCAATGGCTTGAGCAGTTCCCGAATGCGACAGCAAATACCTCTTTAATCAGAGACATTAAGGATGGCATCAAACCTCACGGTATAGAGTACTACAGCCCATTATTTTTCAATGAAATGAGCTCTCTTTTTGACTACCTGCCAACAGACACCTTAGTTTTAACGCCACCTGATACACCTGAATTAATCGATTCATTATGGTTGGACATCAACCACCGCTATGAAGAACACCGCTATGACCTTCAACGACCAATACTGCCACCACGAAACTTATTCTTAAAAGCCGATGAATTATTCTCAAGCTTAAAGTCGTTCCCTCGCATTACATTGGACCCGAACTCTGTTGAGACTGCTACAGGTAAAGAAAACCTTGAAATTGACGTACTTCAAAACGTATCGATTGACGACAGAGCCACAGACCCGGTTAGTAGACTTAAAACAAATCTAGATGGGTTTGGTGGCCGGACACTGATTCTTGCGGAATCAGCCGGTCGAAGAGAAGTGCTTGTTGATCTGTTTAAACAATATTCACTCAAGTATCAGCAAGTTTCCGACTGGCCCGCATTTTTATCCAAAGATCACCCAGTCTCGCTTGCTGTGGGTGGTTTAAGTCATGGCTTTATTTCTAACACCGAATCTTTCCAGATCATCACCGAAACAGAGCTTTTCGGTCAACGAGTCATTCAAAGCCGTCGTAGAAAAAAAGCCACTGACAACGCAGAACTAGTTGTTAAAAACCTTACTGAATTAAGAATTGGTTCACCCGTTGTTCATATTGATAATGGTGTCGGCCGTTATCGAGGTTTAGAAACGCTAAAAGTGGGTGATCAGGTTGATGAGTTTTTAACCTTAGAATATGCGAACGAAGCAAAACTCTATGTTCCTGTTGCATCGTTACACTTAATTTCAAGATATAGCGGCACAGATGAATCACTCGCACCACTTCATAAACTTGGCACCGAAAAATGGAGTGTCGCCAAGCAAAAAGCGATGGAAAAAATTCGTGATACCGCCGCCGAACTTCTCGAAGTTTACGCGACTCGCGAAGCTCAAAAAGGTTATAAACATGATAAACCAGGCGAAGCATATCGCTCATTTTGCGCAAGTTTCCCTTTCGAAGAAACTCCCGATCAAATTAATGCCATCAATGCCGTAAAACAAGATATGACCCGCGAACAACCCATGGATCGATTGATATGTGGTGACGTTGGTTTTGGTAAAACCGAAGTGGCCATGCGCGCAGCATTTATTGCGACTCATTCAGGTAAACAGGTTGCTATTCTGGTACCAACAACTTTATTAGCACAACAGCATTATGAGTCATTCCAAGATCGTTTTGCCGATACAGCAATTAAAGTAGAAGTATTATCTCGCTTTAATACCACTAAATCACAAACCCTGACACTGAAAAACATTGCAGAAGGTAAAGCAGATATAGTCATTGGCACCCATAAACTCATACAACAAGATGTAAAATATAAAGACCTAGGCTTGTTGATTATTGATGAAGAGCACCGTTTTGGCGTACAGCAAAAAGAAAAAATAAAAGCATTTCGAGCAAATGTCGACATCCTCACCATGACCGCGACACCTATCCCACGAACATTGAATATGGCGATGGGCGGCATACGCGACTTATCAATTATTGCCACACCACCCGCTAAGCGACTCTCGGTTAAAACATTCGTACGAGAGCGTGAAGATGCCTTAATTAAAGAATCATTATTACGAGAGATATTACGTGGCGGGCAAGTTTATTATTTATTCAATGACGTTAAAAATATCGAAAAAGAAGCTGAACACCTTCAAAAACTGGTACCGGAAGCGCGCGTAGGGGTTGCTCATGGCCAAATGCGAGAACGTGAATTAGAACAAGCCATGACAGATTTCTACCACCTGCGCTTCAATATATTAGTTTGCTCTACCATTATTGAAACCGGGATCGATATTCCGAATGCAAATACAATTATTATCGATCGAGCCGATAAGTTTGGGCTAGCGCAGCTTCATCAACTGCGTGGTCGTGTAGGTCGATCACATCACCAAGCGTATGCTTATTTGCTTACCCCAGAATCTAAAAAGCTTAGTAGCGATGCTGAAAAACGCTTAGATGCTATTCTTGCTTCCCAAGCTCTTGGTGCAGGATTCATGCTTGCAACACATGACCTGGAAATACGAGGAGCTGGTGAACTGCTGGGGTCAGAACAAAGTGGCCAAATACAAAGCATTGGCTTTACGCTCTATATGGAATTACTAGAAGAAGCCGTCAAGTCACTTCAAGAAGGCAAAGAGATCAATTTAGATAGCCCATTTGAAGTAACTGAGATAAATCTACGCATACCCGCAATCATTCCTGAAGACTATCTCCCAGATGTTCATATGCGGCTTGTTTTGTATAAACGAATATCCAGCGCTAAATCTAAAGAAGCATTAAAGGATATTCAAGTAGAGATGATTGACCGGTTTGGCATGTTAACCGACCCCATTAAAAACTTAATGCGCCAAACTGAATTAAAGTTCAAAGCCGAAAAAATTGGCATTGCTAAAATCGATGCGGGCGAAACGTCTGGACGTATTGAATTTTCAGCAAATACCTGTGTGGATCCTATGTCGATCGTTCAACTTGTACAGAAACACCCGGAACGCTATCGCCTTGAAGGGGCTACTAAACTAAAATTTGAACTCAAAGCAACCAATACTGATACAAAGCTAGCAGAAATTGACGATTTACTTGGTTTATTAATCCCAAGTAAATAGAAAAAGTGAAGGCTTTGTACTTTAAAGGCACAAACCCTACAATAACTAACTTAAGCAGTTGCTCATATTAAGTAGATGGACCCAAACTAGATGCACCCTATTTTATTACCATTTGTTTTATCTTTATTTATCTTTAGCGCCTTAAGTTATGCTAAAGATAGTCCTGAAAACTGGTATCAGATTGAATATATTCTATTTGAACACTTAAACTCAGACCGTCACGTGCTTCGCTTTGAAGATGTAAAGTATGACCCCGTCAAAAGAGAGCAGTATTACTACCTAACAACAAATAAGAACGCGGCCTCCCCCTATCAATTAAATGAAATTGAGAAAACATCCTCAGACTTTACAAATATTTTGAGTCGTATTTCAAAAAGTCGTGAAGTTAGCATTTTTTCAACGGGGAGCTGGCAACAACCTATTAAAAGAGGCCAAAAACTCCCTCCTCTTAAAATAACTGGTGGCCAATCTTATGACAACGGTAAGCGATTTCAATTGGAAGGAGAGCTTCAATTACGTCGCGAGCGATACATGCATGCTGAGATCGATGTATTTTTAGCTGACTTTACCCCCCTGCCCTACGATGATTTAAAAACGTGGGTTTTTGAAGCTGAAAAAACTAGATGGCCACTTGATTGGCTACTACAACCGCTTGCGTACTTACACCCCGCTTTAACAAAAGTTGGTGAAAGCTTAGTGCCTGAAAATGTAATTCACTTTAAGCAAAGTCGTCGCATAAAAGATTCCGAGATCCATTATATCGACCACCCAGCCCTTGGTTTAATCATTACGATAAAAGAGATTGACCCACCCTTTGAGTATGGTGATGATTCAGAAGAGGCTAGGCTCTAAATGACGGTTTCTAACCCCCCCTCCACAGATAAAGCTTCTTCTGCTATTTGGGTTGACGCAGACGCCTGCCCAACAACAATAAAAGAAATGCTACTTCGAGCGGCAAAACGAACAAGCGTGCAAGTTACTTTTGTAGCAAATCAAGCGATCTCGCTCCCACCCTACCCCAACGTACATGCAGTCCAGGTAAGCTCAGGATTTGATGTCGCAGACAACTGGATTGTTGAACAAGTATCTAAAGGTGACTTAGTCATCACTCAAGACATTCCACTTGCAGATGAAATAATTTCCAAAGGCGCGGTTGCGATTGGCCCTCGCGGTGAAATACACACAAAAGAAAACATTAAAGCAAGACTCACCATGCGTAATTTTATGGAAACCATGAGGTCTAGTGGTGTTCATAGTGGGGGGCCAGCACCACTTAACCAACAGGACAAACAAGCCTTTGCAAACCAACTAGATCGCTGGCTCGTAAAGTCTTTAAAATAGCCTAAATAAGCATCAAGCTACTAGAAAGGCTTTGAGTACTTTATGGATCTTGCCCATTCCCTGTTCAATCGCCTGATGAATATCATCCATAGTAATAATGGAATCACTTAAGCCAGCAGCCCAATTTACACTCAATGCTAAGCAGGCATAATCAATATCAAATTCACGCGCCAGTGATGCTTCAGGCATCCCCGTCATCCCCACTAGGTCACAGCCATCACGTTTATATTTTGATATTTCTGCAGCGCTCTCTAATCGTGGCCCTTGCGTTGCTCCATAAGTACCACCATCCAAAATGCCCACACCGGCTTTATTGGCTGCGGCCAGTAATAATGACCTTAGGTTTTGACTATAAGGAAACGTAAAGTCGATATGATCTAAATCACTTGAGCTTGAATCATAAATGGTATGCTCACGCCCATGTGTATAATCAATAATTTGGTCAGGAATGGCAACTTCTGCCGGCCCTAAAGATTCATGAATCCCCCCCACAGCATTAACCGCTATTATTTGGGTTACGCCTACCTGCTTAAGCGCACTAATATTCGCACGATAGTTAATTTTATGAGGAGGTATTTGATGCGGATCACCATGTCTAGCAAGGAAAACGACATCCTTTCCATCTATCCGACCAAAAGTTAATGCCGCACTGGGTTCACCAAAAGGGGTATCCAGCCATTTACTTTCTAGCACTTCCAACTCAGCCAGTTGTGTTAAGCCTGTTCCGCCAATAATTCCAATCATCAACTTTTCTCACTATTTAAAACCTGAACACCTTTTGGAAGCAGTACTGTAGAGGTTGGGAAGGCAACATCAGCACCTTCTTGCTCAATAATTTCAAGAATTTTTAGCAGCACATCCTGCTTCACTTCATGGTATTTCACCCAATCCGTTGTTTTTGTAAACGTATAAACAAAGAAATCGAGCGAAGAACTTCCATAAGAATTAAAATTCACAATTAAGGTTTGAGAATTATCTATTTCATTATGCGATATAAGCATTTCTTTCACTTTTTGGATAATTTTCGAAAGCTTACTTGCATCGTCATAACGTAAACCAATGGTTTCATAAATACGCCGGTGCGTCATTCGTGAAGGGTTTTGAACAGATATACTGGTGAACACCGCATTAGGCACATAAAGCGGCCGCTTATCGAAAGTTCGTATTGTCGTTAGACGCCAGCCGATTTTAACCACTGTCCCTTCAATATCCTGATCCGGTGAGCGCACCCAATCACCTACTTTAAAAGGTCGATCCAAATAAACCATCAATCCACCAAAAAAATTGGCAAGCAGATCTTTTGCCGCAAAACCAACAGCAATACCACCAATACCACCAAAAGCCAAAACACCACTTATGCTATAACCTAAGGTCTGCAAAACGACTAAGACCGAAGTAATAATCACAGATGCACGAAGTAGCTTGCCCATGGCAGAAACAGTTGTTTCATCCATAGGCTCTTTCATTTTATCAGGACAAATTACGATTAGCTCGCCACCGGAAATGAAACGAACCACAAACCAGGTTAAACAAAAAATAACCCCAACACGCTGAAAAGCTGGAATAGCACCAAATATTTCTGCACCAGACTGAAGTTGAGCAGTATAAGCAGCCCAAGATAAACCCAATAACCAAATTGCAAAATTAACGGGTGCTCGCGCTGCATGTAGTAAAGTGTCATCCCATAGGTTTTTGGTTTTAGCAAACTGACGCTCTATATGTACAAAAACTTTACCTGCCACATAACTCATCAAGGCGGTTATGAAAACGATAATGAAAAGCTCTATCGCATTACGATATGCTAAATCTTCAAAGCCTTGAGACTGCAACCAATCATTTACTGTTGTCCAACTCATAAATGTCCTCAGTTATAATTTTAGTAATGGCTACCCATCAAAATTCAAATATTATTGGTACTTAGTTAACGAGTACGGCTAAGCGCTCACGAGTTGATTGCCAACGCGATAATTCAGTTAACTCATCTGGCAACTTTTTAAGGTTTTGTTGTAACCTCATCGTATTTAAACGCTGATTTGGCTGTATTTCACGCTGCTCTAGATAACTTAATACCTGCGCAGCACCATCAGAATTGTTACAAACCAAAACCATATCACAACCCGCACTTAATGCCGCTTCAGCCCTTTCCGGAAAACTTCCTGCGACAGTCGCTCCTTCCATCCCTAGGTCGTCACTAAAGATAACGCCCTCAAATTTCAGCTCATTTCGTAAAATCGTTTGCAGCCAGTACTTAGAAAACCCAGCAGCAAAATCATCAACTTTCGGGTATATAATATGAGCAGGCATAATCGCATTTAGGCCTGAATTAATAACAGGCCCAAATACACTGATATCATTTTCACGCAATTCATCTAACGAGCGCTCATCAATCGGTATATCGATATGTGAATCTGCAACGACCCCCCCATGCCCAGGAAAATGCTTTCCTGTTGAGGCCATGCCTGCTTCTGACATACCTTTAATAAACGCCTGCGTTAAAACGACTATATCATCAACACAATCTGAAAAAGCTCTGTCACCAATAATGCTAGAAATACCATAGTCCCGATCTAATATCGGCGCAAAACTAATATCAATATCATAAGCTATCAATTCTGTTGCCATTAACCAACCACAATCTTGAGAAAGCTGGATCGCTGCAGAAGTATCGTCTTTATACAATTTACCTAATGCTGCCATGGGTGGGATACGTGTAAACCCATCACGAAAACGTTGCACTCGCCCACCTTCATGATCAACCGCAATAATAATGTCTGGTGATGCTAAGCGAATTTCAGCTATCAAAGACTGTAATTGTTCCACATTACTATAATTTCTCGTAAATAAAATCAGTCCCCCTACTAATGGAGAGCTGAGTATTTTTTTTTCTTCATCTGTTAAAGAAAAGCCAGCTACATCAAGCATCAAAGGGCCTAGATTGGCTTTGCGGCTACTGTTTTCGTGGTTCATGCCACATCTCCTTAAAGTATGATGCTGACGGCGGTACCGACAGGCGTATGATTGAATAAATGAATTACGTCTTTGTTTCGCATTCTGATACAGCCATGTGAACGTGGTACCCCCATTGGCTCAGAATCTGGAGTTCCGTGAATATAAATATAGCGCCTCATTGTATCGTCGTTGCCTAAGCGATTAATACCGACTTCAGTACCACTTAACCAAAGAATACGACTCAAGATCCAGTCTCTCTCAGGATATGTCTGCGCCAGCGATTCTGAATACACTTCACCAGTGGGACGACGTGCGATAAAGACGGCTCCTTCTAGCTCATCAAAACCAATTTTTGCACGTACAACGTGCGCTCCAAGAGGTGTACAACCAGTACCTGACAACTGTCCAGCGCCATTTTTTGCTGTAGAGATTGAATATTCAACGTGCTGTTGAGGACTCGAAAGCATGAGAGTTTGTTTACTGAGGGAAATAAGAATCATAGACTATGAGTCATCGAAGGTTATAAAAATTAAACACCGAATAGCCTTTTGATATCACGACAATAAAAACAGAGCTCATTTCATATAAATGAAATAGCTGCTTATTTTTGTGCCGGCAACGCTTTCAATCCAGCGACTAAAAAAGGAACCAAATAGTCAATTACCTTTTCAGGATCAGCTTTCGAGCCTTGTTTGTTTTCAAGAATATCCGTTAAAGGCTGTATGCTAGACATTGTGAATGCCATTGCTCCCAAAGTAAACTGGGTGCGCCAAAAGCGCTCTGTTGTATCCAACTGTGGCGTACTTTCTTTAACCATCGTTAAAATAAAACGGAAAGTTAATGCGTACTCTTCCTCAAGGTAAACTCTAAGGTGCCCTTGCGATTGCGTATAAGCTAGCCCGAGTAAGCGCATAAAAATAGATACTCCATTTTCATGTCGGGTTGGGATATCTAAAAGGCAGTGGGTATAAAGTCGTAGGATGGTTTCTATATCTGGCACTTCTCCGCCATCTAACTCCCACTTATGTTTTTTTAGCCCATCTTCCATCAAACTACTAAGCGGCCTAAGAAATCGAGAGAATACCGCTTGAATCAGAGCATTCTTAGAACCAAAATGATAATTTACAGCAGCAAGATTTACTTTTGCCTTACTCGTAATCATACGAAGGGAGGTTTCAGAAAACCCTTTTTCTGCAAACAGAAGCTCTGCAGCATCAAGTATTCGGTCAACAGTTTCGGTATAAGCCATGTTAATTCTTAATTTATATAATTAGTATAATCATTCCAAACACATGTTTTAAACATACGTTTGATTCTAATTTTTGTCAAGAATTTGAACGTGTACTTTTACTACTTTCATCTACATTTAACGTTTGTTCAAGCTTAGCGGCTTCCGCCCCACTAATTGTGTCATCCCAACCTTGATCCATATGATTAAAATGCCGCTCTAAATAATCTTTTTGTAAACGTTTATAGGCCTTCTGGGACTCAATCATCAAAAGTAAGTATAGACGAATATGTTTTTTATTTTTGATTACATTTAATAACGATCTATCCTTAGAATATCTAAACAAACCGTGAAAGATATTTCTGTTCAAATTTGAGTTATATTTTGCGAGTTTCTCACAACGCCATGCCAAACCATCTTTTCCCTCCAAAAAATGAAGATGATTAAGCGCAGAGAATTCGATTTTCTTTCGTATTTTTAAAAGTTCATGCAAAGGTGGGCGTTCAAAAAAATACTTTCGAAATGAAGAAAACGCAAACACAAGCGACAACAAGAACAAACCGCAGCTAGCACCTGCGACCCAAGCAGCCGCTGCACCCAAAAGCCCCAAAAGAAATCCCGTAGCAAACAAACCACAAAGCATCAGCCAATAATCTCGATCACGCCTCGCGCCTGAAACAAGAGCATTATTTGGGTAATCATCCATTGCCAAACAGTCATAATTAAACCCCATTACAGGCTCACAACCCGCCAAAAGAATTTTGCGTCGATGCTGCTGTAATTTTATTTCATTTCGGTCCGTTAAACGCTCGAGGGCAACCGCTTTCTCATTTTGAGTCTTATCTTGTAGCTTTCTTCTGTTCCCTGAAGAACGGCGTTCACGTGAAACGTTAGGGCTATCAGGATCTTCCTCCCGGCGCTCAATAATTTTACCCCCGGCCCCCAGCTTAGTCTGCTGTAAAGAACTAGCTTGTCTAGGCGAATTTTGCGGATCTATAGCCTCTTCCCCCTTCAACTGTACTTTCTTAGATTGTTCTGAGGCCACGTATATTTTTATCCTGACTTAAGTTCGTTATAAAACTATATCGGTTTTAGATACAAACTCTTTAGCTTTTAGCTTTATTTTTGTTAGAGATAGCAAATGATCGATTTGCGACATAAAACAGCACAAAGTTCACATTAGAAAAAACCTTACCCTATTTGTCGGGGGTTCCAACCATTACAATGTATTAATATCAACTTGATCTACGTATTTTCAAAAAATTAGTGCAATTTAATAACAAATCTAACAAAGAGTACAAAATGATAACAACAATATTTAACAGCAAATACTGTAAAAGAAAACTCAAAACTTCAACCCTAATATTTTCCAGCCTACTGGCCTGCTCAGCTCAAAATGTATCAGCTAATCAACTCGACAATTTGATTAGCGAATACGGCTCTGACTTGGGCTTAGAAGGAGTATATTTACCAGCCCCCGCCCAAACACCGCGAGTAAATATAAAATCCTTAGGTGTCGGCGGCTACCTGATCAACTGGGGAGATGATCAAATCATGTTCGCGCCATCTTATACCAACCCAGACCCTCTGAGCCTACTCGTTGATACACACGTAAGTGAAAAAACAGTTGATCGTTTAATTCCCGATGTTTCTGATGTTGACATGATTTTAGTTGGCCATGCTCACTACGACCACCTTTTAGATGTGCCTTACATCATGGAAAAACATGCTCAAAAGGCAAAACTTTATGGCTCAAAAACTATGAAGCACCTTGTTGCATCCGTTGTTGATCCCGCAAAAATACACATTTTAAATGACCTAGCGGCCACAGCCGCAGATATAAATGAAAACCCCATCGTCGAAGAAAAAATAGGTACCTGGACTTATAACCCTTCAGGAAAAATTCGCATAATGGCCATTAACAGCAATCACGCACCAAATGCGACCTTATTTAAAGGCGCTATTTTGGATGCTGATGGCGACTTAATCGGTGAAGAAATTGAATTCTTGTTTGAAATATCAAAAGGGGGGTTAGATCAAGACTTAGACAGCGTCCCTTCTTCAGCGTTTCTATGGAGAGAAGGCCAATCATTCGCCTATATCGTCGATTTTCTGGATGATAATAACGACATTGCTTTTCGCCTACATTATGAGGATGCTGCAAGCGACCCAACGCAAGGATTCGTGCCCTCAACCATACTCGCCGAAAAAGAGGTTGATGTCGCTATTTTAACAGTTGCAAACTTTAACGAAATTAAAGAACCAGCTGAACACCAAGGTAATGAATTATTTCAATATCCGCAAGGCATCATAAACAACCTAAACGCGTCACATTACATTCTGGGGCATTGGGAAAATTTCTTTGCCAATAACTGGATATACCCTGATGTATGGTGGATGTTTGGTTTAAGAGGCGACCCTGTTTTCCCTCTAGATGTCGTACCACTTACCAATGCATCCGTATTTATTGAGCGTGTAAAATCTGCCTCAGGTGATTATAGCCACAATAATTTCACCATGCCGAAACCAGGGGCTGACATGTCCTTCCCTATTAACGACATGCCATAAACATGTGATCAACAATAGAGGTCTTATCTGGCCTCTATTTTCTAAAATTCACTCCATCCGGTATAAAAAATGCACTTTTCAAGATCATGCTATACTTTATTAAGGAGTCGCCCCTGACCATACTACTTAATACCGACCACGTTTTTTGAGAAATAATGCAGCCAACAAAAAAATCAGAAACAAACTACAACACGCTAAAGATGATTGTTGTATTATTTTTGCTAGTGCTCATATCACCCCCCGCTCATTCCGCAACTGACGAAACAGTCTTTACGAACACCGAAACCATTATTAATGCACAAATCTTCAACAATCGAATAAACATACTCCCCTACACCTCATATTTTGTTGATCATTCCTTTCAGTTTAAAATTAATGATGTAAAAAGAATTAATCAAATTGACTGGACCAAAAACGAAAACACTTCCCAGAATTTTGGCCAGATCAATGCGCCTATCTGGTTTAAATTTCAACTTAAAAATATCAATAAAAATAGAGAACAGCTCTACCTTATAATCAACTATCCACATCACGACTTTGTAAACATTTATTATGTTGATAAACAAAATACAATAAAAGAAATACACACAGGCGATCTACTCCCATTTAAAACACGCGAGAATGCAGAACCAAATTTTATTTTCCCTATCCCCCCCTCACAAACCCCGTTAGATGTTTACGTGTCAATTCGTTCAGAAGGGCTATTAAAAATTCCGCTATACCTAGCAACTCAAACTCAGTTGAATGAGCAAACCAAAAACTTCAATTTCGTTTCGGGCATATATTTTGGTGCGATTGCAATCATGTTGGTTTTTAATCTATTTATCTGGTTAACCGTTAAAGATAAAAGTTATTTTTATTACCTTTTTTACATTATCTGCAGCGCTTCTTTTCAGTGGACATTAACAGGCTTAAGTTTTCAATATTTATGGCCCGATACGCCAATATTGAACCAATATGGGATCATTATTACTGCAATTCTCATGGCGGTTAGTGCCGTTATTTTTATGCAAAAGTTTTTAGGGCTTAGTTATAGTACGACTAAATATGATCAAATTTGGATTAATATCTTAATTGGCTGCTTTATTCTCGTCGCACTATCTAGCGCAGTGGTCTCTTACCATTTCGCACTAAAAATGCTTTTACTTGGTGCTTCAGTTATGGTGCTAACAGGTTTTTATATTGGGGTTAAGTACTGGTTAAAAGGCATCAGGTCGGCCCGGTTCTTTGCATTAGCGTGGTTTAGCTATTTATTCTTTGTCGTTCTCTACCTGTTAGATTCAAAACAAATCATCAACTCTAGCCTTCTAACCGAATACTACTTAGCAATCGGCTCGGTGGTGGAACTCGGCTTACTTTCTATTGCATTTGCTGACAAACTAAATAGCGAAAAAGAGCTACGGGTGAAAGCACAAAACGAGCTCCTTGATATTCAAATAAAAATGAATTTGGACCTAGATACACTCGTAAAAAATCGAACAATCGAATTAGAAGAAGCAAATACACAATTAAAAGCATTAAGTGTAACAGACGGTCTAACACAGCTAAAAAACAGGTATTTTTTTGATCAAGCTTTCAAAAAAGAATTTAAACGTGCAGCGAGAGAGGGCTGGGCTTTTTCAATTATTATGATTGATATTGATTACTTTAAAAAAATAAATGATGAGTATGGTCACTTGTTTGGCGACTACTGCCTTGAGAAATCAGCCGCTTTAATCCAATCAATTGTCCACCGCCCTTCTGACACGGTTGCACGATATGGTGGCGAAGAAATTGCAATACTATTACCCAACACGTCTCTGGATGGCGCACTTAAATTAGCTAAAAAAATCAGAGAACATTTCCGTGAAACGGAGTTTACTAACTCAGGCATTAGCAAGTTTTTAACGGTTAGCTTAGGGGTATCTAGCGGTAAACCAGCCCCTAACAATCAAGAAAACTCACTAAAATTATTAGAAATTGCTGATCAGTGCCTGTATAAAGCTAAAGAAAATGGTCGCGACCAAGTTGTCGGACTTAAATGCAGTTTTGAGATTTAATTATTATGTTTACCGGAATCGTACAAGGTATCGCCAGCATTCAATCAATTCAAACAGGTAAAGACTTCAAAACCTTTACTATCCAGTTCCCTGAAGAAAGCTTACTCGGACTTAAAAAAGGCGCCAGCATCGCCATAAACGGCACCTGCCTAACAGTGACTCAAGCAGAAATTGATAGCGACGTAGCTACCTTTGATGTCATTCAAGAAACACTGTCGGTCACAAATTTAAATGCCCTACATACAGATGACCCAGTAAATTTTGAACGCGCAGCAAAATTCGGTGACGAAATCGGCGGTCATTTAATGTCAGGTCACATCCAGTCCTCCGTTAAAATAAGCCGCGTAATTCAAAGCAAAGATAACTACAGCATTTACTTTGAAACGCCTCAGGAATACCAGCGTTATTTATTTCCCAAAGGATTCGCAGGTTTAAATGGCTGTAGCCTTACTTTAGGTGAAGTGAACAATAAAGAATTCTCGGTACATCTAATTCCTGAAACTTTAGAAATGACTACATTTAGAGATAGCATCGAAGGAGACCGGGTAAACTTAGAGATTGATAGCCAAACGCAATCAATCGTTGATACTGTCACACGCGTATTAACAGAGCAAAAAGAGCAGCGTTAAGTAAAAATCAATTTATAGTGGATACAAAAAAGGTGCGATTAGCGCACCTTTTTATAACAGAAGCCTATTACTTTTAGTGAGCAGAAATCACTAAAGATGTATCAGAAAAAATTAAATCTGTAAGATAAATTTCACCAATTGTTTGGCCTGTATCACCAAAAGAGACATGAGGTAAATCCCAATCCATATTAATATTGATATCGTAGATAGCCTGTCCATCAACATACGCGTCAGCCGTTGAAAAGTTATCGATAGAATTTAGAATTCCACTTGCTGCAGCAATTTTACTCTGAAAACTGGCATAACCAAATGAACCAAGTGTATCGTTGCCTCTTTCATTATGTATACGCATATCGCGCAATGTAAATCCATTACTAGTAACAAGCCCTAGTATGGGGTCAAGATTATTTGTATTATCAACATCTAGGTCTTCTACGCGAAACTTTAAGTCAAGTTCAATAAATGAATCACCAAGTTGAATATTCTGCGGCTTACCAATCTCTGTAGGAGTAGAAGCGGTACTATGGAAATCATTGCCATTATTTCTTAAAATGATATCTAAATATCCGAGATAACCCTCAATAGACAAATTTCGAGTAATTGATGTTTCTATCGACTTATCAGAACTACGAATACCAAAATCACCTTGTTGTACATGAAAATCGATTGCATTTTTCATCGCTTGCATATTTGTAACTTGGTCTGCGGCATTTGCCGTTGCCGGTACCGAAAAATCAATACCAAAATCTTGTGATGTTACATGTATAACCAGGTCACCATCATTATGTTTTTTACCGAAGCCACCTGCTCCGTCGTTATATTCAGTCAAAGCCCAAGCGACATCTGTCTCAGCTGCATCCAAATACCCCGCATTAGCTAGCACCGCCACATCTGAAAACCCCCGACCAAGCGTTTCAGTGCCATTACTTGAATCAATTGTCGCCCGGACATTATCCATCAGACCACCACCGATACCCGTTAACGAGTAATCTTTCCAATACATAGAGCCCTCATCGACGTACTCTACCTCAGCAATCGAAATTCTTGACTCGATATCAATCGTCAAACCAGCTTTACCTGTTACTTTTGATAAAGACGCTTCATCTAACCACTGTAATTCAGCAACGGAAAGAGATGGAAAAGCAGCAATAACAAACCCAAAAAGAACGAATGACTTTAACCGGTTCTTTTTATGCTGCTGACTTATGAATGACCCTTGTATGAACATTTTTCACATCCAATATAAAATAAAAAACACTTTTCAAACTTAACTTAAAGTGACATTAAGTAATAAAATGCGACTGACAGTCACAAGTTATCACAAATTGTTACACTCAACAATTGACTATAAAGCAATCAAACATCAAATGTGACACAGTTCAAACTCTAGGGTGTTTATTCTAATTTTATTAATTAGACTGGCTTCATTGTTTAGGCATTAATTATTTAATTCGAAGTTTTTATCCCTAGCGATTGCTAGTGTGGACTGCCCTTGTACCCCAAGGGCTTTTTTTTGCGCTAAATTCTCGACATTTCAATATAAAAAGGTAAACGAGTCGTCTTTAAAGCAATCCAGTGCAGTAAACTGCACTTTGACCTCACTCCTAAGTGCTACCTACCCACTGCTTACCGAAATGTTTTATATACTTTAAATTTTGTATTTTCGGCTAAGATATCGCAGCGTTCAAAAGTTGCTTCAATTATTTGCGCATATTTCAAAAAGCTATTTGCGACCAATAAAAATGGTGCATGTTTAGACATTTTGTCTTTTGCGCCACGAATAAAGCCTTCAGTTGTTCGGTATTCGGTTGCAACACCAGAATGGAACGGCGGATTGCTCACCACTCCATTCACTCTTCCCTTCACATCTTTCCAGCCATCACTCGGATAGACTTTAGCCTCTACATTATTTAACTCACAACTACGCTTCGCGCATTCGATGGCTAAAATGTTGATATCAACCATTTCTAATTGAATACTCGGATTAAGCAGTTTGGTATAAATGCCCACCACCCCACTACCACAGCCAAAATCTAAAACACGCCCATCTAATCGGGCAAACATATTTTGCAGTAAGAGATCCGTGCCAATATCGAGCTGACCAAAACTAAATACGCCAGGAATGCTAACAAGCTCAATCGCAATATCTTTGATTTGAACCTTAAAGGTCTCAATCCAATCAGTTAAACAGAATTCACTGACATCTTCCTCTAACGACACCTGCCAAAGTTGACAGTGCTTAGCGGAGTCAATTTTACTATTGTTCGAGCCCAATGCATTTAATCGTTTCGCAGCACTTTCAATCCCTGATTTTTTTTCACCGACTAAATAAATACTCGCGCCTTTTACAAGCATTGGCGTGATGAATGCCAATACTAAGTCGAGCTCTTTTTTTGATTTAGGTACAAAAATAATTACCGCATCATAGACCTGAGTTTCAGCCTGAGTACATGAATACGCAATACGCTCGCCTAACGAGGCTTGATGTGATTGAAAAACCCGATAGTCAAAGGTAATTACCTTTTTAGGGTTTAAATAGCTCAAGTCATCACTTTCAGGCGGTCCAAAAATCAGCAGGTTTTCGTAGTCTGAAAATTTGTCCGAATTTCTTTCAATGGACTTGGAACGTAGCTTTGTACTTTCTGTAGATACTGGCATTTAATTCTCTTGTTTATTAGACGATTCTGTTTCAAAAGGCATGAGTTCAACTTCTTGTTCGAGAGAGCTGTAATGAAACTTTAAATTTTGATAATAACGTTCAGTGATAATTGCATTAGCAGGGACTTTAAACCTTCTCACAGACCGAATTGCATCAAGCACTGATATATCAAGAATTTTATCACCACTTTCGCGATAAACATACGAGTTAACTAGATACCCTTTTGAATTTAGTTCAAATTTTACAATTCCCATCAAAATCTGATTACCTTGATAGGGATTAACCCAATAAGCCATCACCTGTTTAGTCATGAGTTTTATGTATTTGTTGACGAGTTTTAACTCATTACTCTTTTTATCGCTAAAAGGCTGCGGAACAGTTACTTCGCTCAATTGAGCGTCAGCCAACATTAAAATATTTCCAGGCATACCGAGATCAATAGCACTATCTACCGCTATGTCCTCGAAACTTTCTCCGATCTCTTCTTTAACACCCGAAATTACCTCTAAAACGCTCGGGTCAATTTGACCTTGCTTTTGAGCCACATCAGAGTCGGTTTCTATTGGATCAAGATAGCTTGGGATAAACTCTTTTGGCTGTTCAAGTGCTTGTGTACTTTTAGAGCTTAATATTTCTGGTGCCGGCTCTTCATTTTGAATCGGCTCAATTTTTTTCAATTCTTCAGATTTTTTAAGTTCTACAACGTCGACCTTATCAATTAACTTGGCAGGACTATTTAGAACCTGCTCTACTGACATTTTTTTGGCGTACTCTGATTCTTTTTCATTACTAATTTGCCCCCCACCTACAACCTTTCCTTCTACACTTTTATCTTGATTGTTAGTCGACATCTCATCCGCATTATCAACTGGACTAGGATTCTGTTCGACCGCCTCGACCTCTTGAACAATTTCTTCAGGTTTAGGCTTTTCAGCTTTTGGTTCTTCGGTTTTTTCTATTTCCTCTAAAAGAGGAGTTTGCTCGGGTCTTTCTTCAACGGGAGTTTGTTCTTTCTTAGGCGTTTCACGGAGCGAGACCTGAAAGGTTTGCTCTTCTTTGTTCTTACTTTCTTCCTTTGGAAGCAATAAGAATAAAAGATAAAACAAAAGATGCAGACATAGACTGACAAGAAGCAATACCAAATAACGACGTTGGTATGATTTCATAGCGTTTCAAAAGCGCAAAGTATTCTTAACTCAAAGCTATACTTTATAGTGAAATGCAATTTATTAATCAGCCATATCATCTTGATTATACCAAAGTACCATTGGCATAGTGTACATTGCATAAGCTGCTTCAGGGTCCCTGGGAAGAGCTAATCGAGGCGTTTTATTGACTGCATTAAACATAGCTAGATCTAACCCATCATGACCGGATCGCTTCTTGAATCTGACATTCGTGATATAACCATCCTTATTTATTAGAATTGCTATCTTCCCAGAGTATTCTCGTCCATCCTTTTTAGGCGCAATGTATTTCTTTAAAATTCTATCAGCGCCTTTACTAAAAAACAGATCAAATTCTTGTCTCTCTATCACATTTAAATTTCTAATCGCTGATAATCCACGAACATTTCTATCTTGAAACTTTTGACTTGCTCCTGAAGTTGCTATAAACATATTCTTCATTTGAGTATCATCAAGCATTTGCATGCTGCCAACTTTTTTTTGTCTCTTCGGCGTTGGCTTTAAATCTTTCTTACTCGTTTGATTTTTCTTTTTATTGATATTTTTTTTCTGATCAAGCTCTTTGTTTTTTCCAACTTTAGAGTGATCAACCTTACTTGTCTTTGCTATTTGCTTAGGCTTCAATTCCTTGGGTTCAGCCTTCTTCGGCTCTACTTTCTTGGGTTCTGCTTTCTTGGGTTCCGCTTTCTTCGGTTCTGCCTTCTTCGGTTCCGCTTTCTTCGGTTCTGCTTTCTTCGGTTCTGCTTTCTTCGGTTCTGCTTTCTTCGGTTCTGCTTTCTTCGGTTCTGCTTTCTTCGGTTCTGCTTTCTTCGGTTCTGCTTTCTTCGGTTCTGCTTTCT